>LNFM01003787.1_pt1 | contig 106637 bp, 96 predicted proteins | sample 596031 | NCBI WGS metagenome assembly LNFM01 (sample SAMN04254537, study PRJNA301005) | activated carbon metagenome | isolation source: dual media filters at the Ann Arbor, Michigan drinking water treatment plant | place: USA: Ann Arbor
AAGCAGCAACACGCCTGCCGCCAGCGCCGCGCGATGGCAAACCACGTCCTGCACAGCACAACGCCGCACCGCAAGCCTTCCGCGCACAGGTCTCATCTTCGGGTCGTTCGTTCAGCTTGAACCTGATCTCGGATTGGACTGCGGCGCGCGTCTGCTGGTTCTGGCGCCAATACGCGACCCGGAGGTCCTGTAGCTTCTCCAGCAGGGCGCGCGCGACACGCTTGACCTCGGCTTCCTGAGCCTTCGACAGGATTGGCTGCGGGCGTGTGAGAAGGTCGAAGATGGTCAGTTCCTCCTCCGTTAGACCCTCGCGTGCGGCGCGGCGCTCCTCCTCCTCCATCTGCGCGATCAGCTTCTTCAACGCCTGGAAGAACGCCTCTGCGTCCAGCGCGCCGAGGTTGTAGTCCACGACCAGCTTCTCCAGCTTCTCGACCAAGATGGACGCGTGTCGGGTTCTGACCCGCAAGATCCCTTGCCTTCGCCTCTGCCGCCGAGCGCAACTGATCGTTCGCCGTCCGCGGCTTCTGCAGAAATATCTTAGCCAGTGCCTCGAAATCGATATCGGACAGGTCCACCCGCCCGCCGCTGTCGTCACCCACTATGATCGGGGCGGTGATCGCTACCCCCGCGAAGCGCTCGTCCAACAGTGCCTCGATCCGCGCGGAGCTGGCCGAAATGTCCACCGGGCCGAGCTTGCCTCGGATCGCCTCGGCGACGACGTGCAGCACCGCCACAGGTTTGAGGTACGGAGCGGCCCGATCATCCGGCAGCAGCGCCTTGTACGCCAGCCGGCCTGGCGGGCACCAGCGGGTTCGCCGCCATCCCCACCACCGCCCTCGATCCGCCCCACCGTGCGGCGCCTCCGGCGGTCCCAGCGCTTTTGGATACGGGACCCCGTCATCGCGGACGATAAGGGATGCGCGCCCCGTTGGTCACGCCCTGGCGGGCGTCGGCGAAGATGTCGACAGAGTCTTCAAAAATGCAGCTGGGGATGCACCTACACGGCCAAGATTGGAAGCGTGTCGCGCATCAACCGGCCCTTTTAACGGGCGCCGTAAGGTCCGCGATCTCGCGGACCATCTTGCGGCGGATCGCGCCGGCGAAGGACCCGGTGCCGAGCACCGGCTCCACGAACGCACCGGAACCGCCGATCACCGAGGCGCTGTAGTAGGCCTCCAGGCTCGCTCCCTCGCCCAGTTCGCGCGCCACATCTGGATCGCCTTCGATCGCCAGCCCATTGATCGTGATGCCCTCCGCCACGACGGCATCGCGGGCCGCCTTGATCGACGGGCCGTCGTTGTTCGGACCGTCGCCCGAGATGTCGATGACGCGTCGTGCCGCGGGCCAGGGCGCGTCCCGCAGGACGGATGCGGCCATACGGAGGCCCGCCGAGATCGAGGTGGAAGGGCTGTTGGGAAAAGCCGCCGCCTCAGCCTCGCCCTGCGCGGCGCGTGCCGCCCTTTCCATCCTCTCCCCCCAGGCGATGGCATCCGCGCGGTCGCGGATACGCATCCAGGGAAGGATCAGCCGCTGATACTCCGACCCGGCCCATTGGATGTAGGCGAGGCCGATGGCTTCGCTGGGGCCGGATCGGATGACGCTCAGCACGTCGTCATGACACAGCGCGGCACGGTAGCCGTCGCGCTGCAGGCGCGCCTCGGCGTCAGTGACCGAACTGGAGACATCGACCGCGAGGACAAGGAGAAGATCGACCCCCTCCGGGCTGTCGGGTCCAACGCTGGTGCTCGCGACCTCCTCGGACTGTAGCCAAGCGCCCCCCGCCAGGGACGCGAGCAACGCGCGACGACCCGGTGCCAGGATCATCATGGCGATCTACCTCTCGGGTTCGGATTCAGGTGGGCAGACGACTCCGCCCAGTCGCTGTCAGGGCCCGGCCAGGTGCCGACGGGTCTCCGCCTCGATGCATGCGTCGGGCCGGTCGAGATCGAGCGGCCTGCCGCGCGGCTGGGTCGCGACATGGGGCGAAACCGTCAGGGCCTCGACGCGATTGCCTTCCGGATCGGCGAAGTAGACTGACCAGGCATTGCCGTGATCCGCCGCGCGGATCTCGGCTCCGGCCGCCGAGGCCCGGTCACGCATCGCGCGGAGGTCGTCGAGCGTCGCGACCTCGAACGCCAGGTGATCGAGCCGTCGCTCCTCCACTGCGGCATCGCCAGAGGCCACCAGCACCAGGTGATGATGAACCGCCGGATCGCCGGTCATGAATGTCATCTCCTGCCCGCGACGCTCGCTGACGCCGCGGTCGCTGACGTCGAGCCCGATCACCGTCGTGTAGAAGGCCTGCATGCGCGCCATGTCGCGCACCAGCAGCCCGAGATGCGCGAGGCGCACGCGTCGCGCGACGGAGTGGCCCGTCTGGTTCGCACCCGACATGCTCGCGCTACTCCTCGGGCGTGAAGCCGGAGGCGCGGACGACGGGCCCCCAGGCGGCGAACTCGTGGGCGAGGCGAGCCGCGGTCTCGGCCGGGGAAAGGACCATCGGCGTCATCTGCATCTGCGTCAGCCGCTCGCGCGTCGTGGCGTTGGCCACGGCGTCGGCGACAGCCGCGTTGAGCGCTGCGACGACCGGCCGTGGCGCGCGCGCCGGTAGCATGACGACGAAAGCCTCCCCAGCCGTCACCTGCGCGAAGCCGCGTTCCGCGAAGGTCGGCACGTCAGGGAAGCCGGGCAGCCGACCCTCGCTGGTGATCGCGAGCAGCCGCGCGTGGCCGCCGCGCGCCTGCGGCGAGACCTCCGCCATATGGCTCATGTAGGAGTCGAGCCGCCCGGCGATCAGGTCCTGGATGGCGAGCGAGGCCGACCGGTACGTGACGACCGTGAATTTCAGCCCTGCCGCACGCGCGAAGGTGAGGCCCAGCAGGTGCTGTGGCGCGCCGACGACCGGCGGGGCGAAGGTCACATCCCCCTTGCTCCGCCCCCATTCGATGAAGGACGGCATGTCCCGCGCCGGATGGTCGCGCGGCACGATGAAGCCATAGGCGAGTTCGCCGATCGTCGCCGCCGGCGTGAAATCCGCCAGCGGGTCGTAGCGCGTGGTGCGCGGCAGGACATGCGGGTAGAGCGCCAGGACCGGCAGCGGGCAGACCAGCAGCGTGGTTCCGTCCGGCGCCGCCGCCTTCACGGCCTCGGCGGCGAGGCGCGAACTGGCGCCGGGGCGGTTCTCGACGATCACCTGCGGGGCGTAGCGGCCGGACAGTTGCTCCGCGAGCAGGCGCGCGATGGTGTCAGTGCCACCGCCCGGCGCGGCGCCGACGACGATCCGCGCGAGCCGATCCACGGCCGGCTGGGCACTGGGACCGCGCAATGTCAGGGCCGACGTGCCGGTGCCGAGCAGGACGGCCCGCCGGGTCAACATTGCCTGGATCATGCCTCGTCTCCCTGACCGGTGGTTGGCTGATGCGCAGAGGCTGGCGGGCTGGGAGGCTTGCCGACAAGTTCTGTTTTCCTTCGACCCCTTTCATGTTTGGCTAAGGGTCATGTCCTGGACCGACCGCATCGGTGGCCGCCTCAAGCCGCGTGACCTCCACATTTTCCTGACCGTGGCCGAGGCCGGGTCGATGACCAAGGCGGCCGAACAGCTCGCTGTTTCGCCACCCGTCGTGTCGAAGGCCATCGCCGGCCTCGAGGACACCCTGGGCGTGCGGCTCCTGGACCGCTTGCCAGGTGGGGTTGAACTGACGCCCCATGGCCGCGCCCTGGTCCCGCGCGGGCGCGCCGTGTTCGACGAGCTCCGTCAGGCCACGACGGAGATGGCCTTCCTCTCTGACCCAGGTGTCGGGACCGTCCGCATCGCCTGCTCGGAAGCGATCGCGGCCGGACTCGTCGCAGAGGCGATGGATCAGGTTGCGCGGCGTTATCCGCGCGCCAGCTTCGACGTTCAGCAAGGCCCGGCGGCCACTATCCTGCGGACCCTTCACGAGCGCCGCGCCGACCTCGTCGTTGCACGCATCGCCTCGACCGACCCAGAGATCATGCTCGAGCCCCTGCTGCATGACAGGCTGCTCGTCGTCTGCGGCGCAGGTTCGTCCTGGGTGGCGCGGCGCCGCCGGCTGAGCCTTGCCGATCTGGCCGATGCGCCCTGGATCCTGTCATCGACAGAATGCGCATCCGACGGCCCGGTCCGGCAGGCCTTCGCCGCTATCGGCCAGCCCATGCCTGGCGCGCGCGTGGTGACCGGATCCCTCGCGCTCCGCTACAGGCTGCTGCGAAGCCTGATGCCTGAAGCGGCCCTGCGCCTCGGCGCCGTGCCACCGCATGTCCGCGTGCTCCCGATCGCGATGCCGCATTGGGCCGTACCGACCGCGGTCGCGACCTTGAAAGGGCGTACACTGCCGCCGCTGGCGGAGCTGTTCATGGGAGCTGTACGGCAGGTCGCTGGCCGGATGCCGTCGTTTGCATCGTCGCGGTGGAACGCATGACGGGATCAGTCTGCGCAGGTCGCGCCGGGTTTGGGCACTTTCATCTGACCGTACGGAGCGGCTCCCGGTCGGGCGTTCGCGCACTTCGCCCCCATCCAGGCGTGATGGCGCCGAACCGCCACCGGCGAATTCATGCCGACCCAGTGGGTCGAGCCGGGGGTTTCCACGTCGCGCCTTTCCCCCTTAGCCTCCACACGGTGACCCGGGCAGGAGACGGGATGCCGCACGGATCGAGCCTCGCATGAGCGCCTCGCCGGCTCGTCGTACCCCAGGCGGGCTTGGCAAGCTGTCGCCGCCGCGGCTCGGCCGGGCCTTCGACCGGGAACGCCTCTTCGCCGCCCTCGACGCCCTCGTGGAGTATCCCGGCGTCTGGATCGCCGCGCCGCCCGGGGCGGGGAAGACCACATTGGTCGCGACCTGGCTGCGGGCTCGCGGCCGGCGCATGCTGTGGTTCCAGGTCGACGCCGGGGACGCTGACCCGCCAACTTTCGTCGCCTCCCTCGACAGGGCGGCGGCCATTGCGGCGAACCGGCCACTCGACCTCCCCGCCTTCGGCGCGGACGACCTGCCCGACCTGGGGGGCAGCCTCAGCCGCCGCCTGCGCTTGCTGCTCGACCACCTGCCGCCCGAGTGGGCGCTCGTCCTCGACAACCACCAGGACCTGCCGTCCGATCACCCGTTGCACCATGCGATCGCCCGCGTCCTTGGCGAACTCCCGCTCGGCGTCCAGTGGCTCTTCGTCAGCCGCGAGCCCCCACCACCGGACTACGCGCTGGCGCTGGCGCGCCAGCATCTCGCGGTTCTCGATGCCGAGGCGCTCCGCTTCGACGATGCGGAGACGCGTGACCTGGTGCGCCTGCACGGCCGGCCGGAGGCCATGGCCCCGGCACTCACGGCCGCCGAAGGCTGGGCCGCCGGCCTGACGTTGATGCTGCTCGGCTCCCCCGCCGATGCAGTGCTGCCCGCAGCAGGCGCGCGCCAGCGGCTCTTTGACTTCCTCGCAGGCGAGGTGCTGCGGCGCATGAGCGAGGCCGAGCAGCGCGCGCTGGCGGCCATCGCCTACCTGCCGAGCGCGACGGCCAACCTCGCGCGCCAGGTCAGCGGCTATCCGGACGCCCCGGCCCTGCTGGAACGCCTCGCGGCGTCGAGCCTGTTCACCGACCGGCGTGACGGGCCAGAGCCCAGCTACACCTTCCACGCCCTGTTCAGCGAATTGCTGCGCCGGCGCCTCGAGGCGACCGCGGCGCCAAAGGAGGTCGTGGCGCTGCAGCGGCATGCCGCGACCGTGCTGATCGAGACTGGCGAGATGGACGCCGCGCTTGGTCTCCTCGCCGGGGTTGGCGCCTGGGCCGAAGCCGAGGCCGCGCTGCGCCACGCTGCGACGCGCTATGTCGCCGCGGGCCGCACCAGCGCGCTCCTCCGGCTGCTCGAGGCACTGCCATCGGAATCGCGCGACCGGCTGGCCTACTGGCACGGCCTCTGCCTGCTCGACCGGGATCCCGCCGCTGCCCTGCCTCGCCTTGTCCTCGCGCACGAGAGCGCGGAGGCAGCGGGTGACGGCGAGGCGGCGTTGGCCGCGGCCGCCGGCGCCGCGAATGCGCTTGTCTCGCTCGGGCGACTTCCCGAGCTCGACCGCTGGATCGCGGTGCTGACGCGCCACGCCGATCGCGCCGCGCTACCGGGTGACGACGCGGCGGAGATGCGCCTGGTGCCGGGGCTGCTCGCCGCCGTCGTCTACCACGCACCGTGGCACGCGCTGGCCGAACCGCTCGCCGACCGTGCGGAACGCCTGCTCCACCTGGAGGCGGCGCTCGGCCAGCGCCTGCTGGTCGGCTCGCTGGCCTTCCACCTTCTATGGCGCGGCCACGTGGACCGGTTGGACCGGGTGTTGCGGCGCATCGACGCGCTTGCCGCGCAGGGCCGCGCCGCGCCGGTGACGACGATGCGCTGGCTCGGCGTGAGCGTCTGGGTCAAGGCGCTGCTCGGCCGCAACGCCGAGGCGCTGGCAGAGGCGGAGGCAGCGCGCGCGCTGGTCGCGGCCGAGCCGTCGCTTTCGACGCAGCGCGTGTCCGCGGAGAACATGGCGGTCATCGCCGCCCTCGGCGCCGTGGACGCCGCCCGGGCGCGGCGGCATCAGGAGTTCGCCGCGGTGGCGCTGAGCCCAGACAACGCGCCGGACCGCACCGCGTTCGAGCACCACCGCGGCATGCTGGCCCTGCTGGAGGATGACCGGCCTACCGCGTTGCGGCTGATGCGCGCCGCCGTGGCCAGCGCACGCGGCAGCGGTTTCCGGATGCGCGAGCACATTGCTCTCATCGCCAATGCACTCGCCGCGGCGCATGCCGACGCGCATGACGAGGCGCGCGACCTGCTCGCCGAGGTGTTCGCCCATCCCTTCCACGCGATCTGCCGCTGGCACCATTGGGTGGCCGGCTGCGTCGCGGCCTATGCGGCGCTGCGGCGGGGCGACGTGCCGGACGCACTCGATCATCTTCGCCCCGCCTGGCGCGTCGCGCGCGAGTGCGGGTTCAGGCACGGCCCGATGCTGTTCTGCTGCGCCGACATGATGGCCCGTCTCGCGGCGCTGGCACTGGAACACGGCGTCGAGCCCGAGGTGGCGCGCGAGGTGGTGCTGCGCAACGACCTGAAGGCGCCGCCCGAGGCCGGCGCGGCCTGGCCCTGGGCGCTGCGCATCCGCGCCCTCGGCCCCTTCGAGATCGAACGCACCGACGCGCCGCTGCCCGCCTCCCGCAAGGAAAGCCGGCGACTGCTCGAGCTGCTCAGACTTCTTGCGGCGCATGGCTCTGCCGCCGTGGCGCAGGAACGGGTGGCGGATGCGCTCTGGCCGGATTCGGATGGCGACGCGGCGCGCAACGCGCTGGACAATGCGCTGCACCGGCTCCGGAAGATGCTCGGCGGCGACGACCGCGTCCTGCTGCGCCAGGGGGCACTGCAGCTCAACCCGCAGCGCTGCTGGACCGATGTCGGCGCGCTGGAGGCGATGCTCATGCGCCTTGAGGCCTGCCCGGCCGGGGAGATCGCCTCGCACGCCTCGGTGATTCGGGCGCTCTACCGGGCGCCGCTCCTGCCGGACGAACCCTTGCCGATCGTCATGGAGCGTCGGGCGGTGCTGCATCGGCGCGTCCAGCGCGGGCTCGGCGAGGCAGCCGACCGGCTCGCCCGGGCCGGCCTCGGCGAAGCCGCGGCGCGACTGCGCGAACCGCTACCCGGTCCCTAAGACCGCCCCTGCCATCCCTCTGCCCGCGCTCCGGCGGGTCCTCTCGCCCGTCCGGGAGCGAGGAGGGAGATCGGTCATGGACATCTGGGCAGGCATGGCGGGGCAGGTCCTGGCAGGCTACGCGCTGGTCGCGATGACGCCGGGGCCGAACGTGCTGCTGGTGGCGGACGCGGCCGCGCGGCATGGCATCCGGGCGGCGCTGCCGCGCTGCGCGGCGAATGCGCTCGCGGTCGGCTTGATCGCCGGCATGGCGCAACTGGCCTCCGGGGGCTTGCCGCGCTCCGGCCGCGCGCTCGATGTCTTCGCCCTGGCGAGTGGTGTCCTGCTGCTGCTTGCGGCGCTCAGGATCGCACGACCCAGGCCTGGACTGGGCCAAGGCGGCCTCCGCGCCGGCTTCCTGACGAGCTTCCGCACAGCCGCCCTCAATCCCGTGACGATCGCCTATTTCGCGGCTGCCTACTCCGGCCCGCTCGCCGGCGGCGGATTGGGCGCCGGCTGGGCGGTTGCCGCGGGGGCCGCGGCGCTGTCCCTCGGCGTCTGCCTGGGCTGGGCGCTTCTCCTTGGACGCCCGGCTGTGCAGCGCGCGGTGGCCACGCGGCAGAGGCAGTTCCGCCTCGGCACCGCGGTGCTGCTGGCCGCCGCGGCCGCGTCTACCCTGGCCGGGGCCGCCAGCGGAATCGCCCAGGCGGCGGCTTTCTGACGTCATGGGCACCAATCGCTACCCCATCGCTAAGACTGGTGCTCGCAGCGTGGTGACGTTGGCGGCCACCATGCCGTCGGTCGGGAAGGAGATGCGGGATGTCGATCGAACGGCCGTCACGGCGCGACGTGATGCGCGGTGCCTGCGCGGCCACGCTGGCGCTGATCGGACCGCCACGCAGCGGCGTGGCCCAGGGCGCGCCGCTCAGAATCCTCTCAGGCGCCTCGCCGGGCAGCATCCCGGACGTCATAGCGCGCCGTTACGCAGAGCAGCTTACGGCCCGGCTCGGCCGGCCAGTCGTGGTCGACAACCGCGCCGGCGCAGCGGGCAGGGTCGCCGTCGGCGCGCTGAGGCAGGCGCCGGCCGATGGCTCGACCTTGCTGCTCGGGGCGGGCGCGGTCGCCAGCATCTACCCCTTTCTTTTCCGCGAACTCGGCTACGACCCTGACGCCGATCTCCGGCCTGTGTCGGTCGCCGCCGAGGCGACCCTCGGCCTGGCGGTCGGACCGGCGGTCCCGGTGACAGTGCGCGACCTGACCGGCCTGCGCGACTGGGCGCGCGCCAATCCCACGGCCGCCAACTTCGGCTCGCCGGGTGTCGGGAGCCTGCCGCATTTGCTGCCGGCCAAGCTGTTCGCCGAGGCCGGCGTGGAGGCAACCCACGTGCCCTATCCCGGTGGCCCGCCGGCGGTGGCGGACCTGCTGGCCGGGCGGATCGCCGTGCTGGCCTTGCCTGAGGGGCTTCTGCGGGAGCACCACGCCGCCGGCCGCCTGCGCGTGCTGGCGACCTCGGGCCCGCAGCGGAGCCCTTTCCTGCCGGATGTGCCGAGCGTGGCCGAGCAAGGCTTCTCCGGCCTGATCATGGGCGAGTGGTTCGGCTTCTTTCTGCCGGGCGGCGCGTCGGCCACGCTGGCGGAGAGCGCGGCGGGAGCAATTCAGTGGGCTGCGGCCGAGCCGGCACTGCGCGCTGCCTTCGCCACGATGGCGATGACGGCGGTCGCCGGGACGCCCGCGGCGATGAGCGAGCGGATCGCGCAAGAGAGGCCGGCCTGGCAAGCCTTCCTCTCCGCCAGCGGCATCCGCGCCGACTGATGGCCTCCCCCGTACAGGATGGCGCCAAAGCGTGGGACCAGGCTGCCACCGGCTGGGACCGCAACACGGCCCTGATCCGTGCCTGGCTGGCGGAGGCGACCGAGGCGATGCTCGACGCGGCGCGGATCGGGCCTGGGATGCGCGTGCTGGATGTCGCCGCCGGCGCGGGCGACCAGACCATCGACACCGCCCGGCGCGTCGGGCCTGCGGGCGCGGTGCTGGCCACCGACGTCGCGCCCGCCATGGTTGCGCTCGCCGAAGCCAACCTGCGCCGTGCCAAGCTTCACTGGGCAGAGGCACGGATCGCCGACGCGGAGGCGCTGGAGTTGGATAGCGCCGGCTTCGACGCCGCGATCTGCCGTCTTGGCCTCATGTTCTGCCAGCGGCCGCTGGTCGCGCTTCGTGGCATGCTCGGCGCGCTCGCGCCTGGGGGGCGCTTTGCCGCACTTGTGTTCTCCCACCCCGAGGCGAATCCCTGCATCGCCATCACGACCCGGATCGCGCGCCGGCATGCGGGCCTGCCTGTGGACCAGCCTCCGCCACCCGGATCGCTGCTGAGTCTCGGCAGGCCGGGGCTGATGGCGGACCTGCTCGCCGAGGCCGGCTTCGGCGACGTGACGGTGCAGGCACTCGCTGCGCCTCTGCGCGTGCCAGGCTGCACGGAGTACCTCGACTTCGTGCGCAGCGCGGGGTCGCCGATCATGAGCCTGCTGCGCCCGCTCTCGGTCGATGTCCAGCGGCGCGCCTGGGACGAGATGGCAGCCGAACTCATGCAGTTCAGGACAGCTTGCGGGTGGCAGGGGCCGAACGAGCTTCTGCTGTGCTCGGGCACCCGGCCGTGACCGCGCCCCAGTCTCGTCGACGGTTCGAACCCGGCGGAAGCGCGGTATTCGATGCGCTGGATGAGCACCATGCCGGACGGCTACTGGGACCGGGCGGGCCGCGCTTCGCCGGAGGCGCCGCGCTGCGCGGGGCGGTTCAGCCTGGCTTCCGCGCTGGCACGCCGCCGCCGCGGAGGCTCAATTCTTCGCCTCGCCCACCGTATCCGCCACCACGGCGCCCCGCGCCCCGAGCGGCCTGGGCCGACCCTCCGTCGTATCGCGCGCCGTCTGGTGTTCCGTCTCGGCGTTCAGTTCCGCACCGATCAGGACGACGACCGCCGACAGCCAGATCCAGGTGATGAAGCCGATAACCGTCCCGAGCGATCCGTAGATCCGGTTGTAGCTGTCGAAGCTCGCCACGTACCACGAGAACAGCATCGAGGCGCCGATCCACAGGGCGGCCGCCGCGACGCTGCCCCAGCTCACCCAGCGCCACTGCGCAACGCGCCGGCTGGGCCCGAACCGATACAGCAGCGCCAGGGCGAGTATCACCGCCAGCAGCAGCACCGGCCAGCGCAGGATGCCCAGGATGCGTTCCGTCTGGGTCGCTGCCCCAAGAAGCCCGAGCGCCACCGGCAGGACGACCACGACCGCCAGGCAGGTCAGCAGGAACAGCACCCCGCCGATGGTGAACAGGAAGGTGGTCGCGTAGAAGCGAGTCAGGCTGCGTTTCTCGCGCTCCTTGTAGACGACGTTGAGCGCGTCAAAGAGCGCCGCGACGCCCGAATTCGCGCTCCACAGCGCGATGGCCAGGCCGATGACGAAGGCAAGCCCCAGCCGCTGGCCCCGCTGCATCGCCACGCGCGACAACTCGTCGCCCAGCAAGGCCAGCACGCCGTCCGGTACCACGCCGTGCAGCAGCGCGAGATGGCCACGGATGCTCGCCGCATCCGCGAACAATCCGTACAGCGAGACCATTGTCGCAATGGCGGGAAACACCGACAGCAACGTGAAGAAGGCGACGCCGCCCGCCGTCGAGAGCACACGGTCCTCGGGGATCGCCCAGAACACGCGCCACAGGATGTCGCGCCAGCCCCGCGCGGGAATGTCGCCTGGTGTCAGGGCGTCACGCCCGCGGCCCGGCTGCGCCGCCCGCGCGCGGGCCAGCCCGAGCGGCGACTCGTCGGCCCGCGCAGCCTCGGCCCGCCAGTCCTGTTCCGCCCGATCGTCGGCCTCGGCCATCCCCGGCCTAACCCGGCCCGCGCAGCAGGGACATCGCCTCCGCGAGATGATCGGCCGAGGCGCGGTTGAGGGCGAGGGGGATGTCGGCGAGGACAGAGATGCGGATCAGCGCCTGCACGTCGTTCTCGTGCGGGTGCGGCGATCCCGGGTCCACGAAGAACACCGGCGCGTCGAGGTGCCGCGTCGCGATCCGCGCACCCACCTGCTGGTCACCCCCCTGCGGGCCACTGAGCAGTTCCTCCACCTGCAGCCCCGGGCCGGCCTGCATCACCTCAATCGCCGTCGTGCCGGTGCCGCACAGCGCGTGGCGCGACGGCGCCGCCTGCCAGGCGCAGACCCACGCAACGAGTGCCGGCTTCCTGGCGTCATGGGACACCAGGGCGATCTGCAGCCCGCTTTCCGGCATCGTTGCTTCTCCTGTGCCGCCTCGAACCGGTTTCCTGGCGATCGACAGGGCAACGCCGTCGCGGCCCCTGCGTTGCCGTCCTGGCCTTCGATTGTCGCGACGATGCCCACTGCCACCCCCGAGGGCCCGGATCCGGAACGCACCCGTCATGGCTGACCACGCAACCGCCACATCGCAGAGCCCGCCCGCCGCCCGTGCGGCCGCACGCCCGCCGCAGCAGGTCCCCGCGGCCGAGGTGCCCGGTCTGCGCGGCTTGCTCGCGGTGGTGGTGAGCATCGCCATCGTCGCCACGCTTTATGTGGGACAGGAGGTGCTGGTCCCCATCACCCTTGCGGTGCTGCTCTCGTTCGTGTTGGCGCCGGTCGCGGAGATGCTGCGGCGCCTGTGGCTCGGGCGGATCCTGTCGGTGCTGCTCGCCGCACTGCTCGCGCTGGGCACGGTGGTTCTCGTGGGGGCGCTGATCGGGACGCAGCTTGCGGGGTTGGCGGCCGAGGCACCGCGCTACGCGGCGGCGGTCGAGCTCAAGATCGACGCGTTGCGGGAGGTGACTCTGGGGCGGCTGACGGTCCTGCTGGAGAATGCCGGCCGCGGACTGGATGGGATCGGCGGCGGCGCCGCACCGGAGCGCACCACGGACTCAGCCGCGCCCGCGCGGGAGCCCCGCCCGGTCCTGGTCGAGGTCCGCGAGCCAGACCCCACGCCGAGCGTGCTCCTGCAGCGGGTCCTGACCCCGGTGGTGTACCCCCTCACCACCGCGGGCATCGTCTTCGTCGTCGCGATCTTCATCCTGCTGCAGCGCGGGGACCTGCGTGACCGGCTGATCCGCCTCGCCGGCGCAACCGACCTGCACCGCACCACGGCCGCGCTCGACGAAGCGGCCCGTCGGCTCAGCCGCTACTTCCTCACCCAGTTCGCGATGAACACCGCCTACGGTGCGGTGACGTGGGCGGTGCTCGCCTCCATCGGCGTGCCGGGCGCCCTGCTGTGGGGCATCCTCGCGGGGTTGATGCGGTTCGTACCCTACATCGGCAGCCTGATTGCAGCCGCGCCACCCATCCTGCTGGCTGCCGCGACCGAGCCAGGCTGGACCATGGCGGTCATGACAGCGGCCTTCTTCCTCGCCGGCGAGGGCATCATGGGCCAGGTCGTGGAGCCCGTCGCCTTCGGGCAGAGCACCGGGCTTTCGCCGGTATCGGTGATCGTCGCGGCCATCTTCTGGAGCTGGATCTGGGGGCCGATCGGGCTGATCCTGTCCATGCCGCTCACGCTCTGCCTCGTGGTGCTCGGGCGCCATGTCGAACGGTTGCAGTTCCTCGATGTGCTGCTCGGCGACCAGCCGGCGCTGACACCGGCCGAGAGTTTCTACCAGCGCATGGTCGCCGGCGATTCGGACGAGGCGGTGGACCAGGCCGAGCTGCTGCTCAAGGACCGCACGCTCATGGTCTACTACGACGACGTGTTGCTGAGGGGGCTTCAACTCGCTACCGGCGACGCCGCGCGGGGCATCCTGCCGCCACACCAGGTGGACGCCATCCTGGGCACCGCGCGGACCGTCATCGCCGACCTTGCCGGTCATACCGATGTGCCACCCAAACCCACGACGGATGCCGCCGCAATATCCGAGCGGGCCGCGCCGGACACCGCGGCACCAGCCCCCCCACCAAGCGGGCCGGAAAGCCTCCCCGAGGCCTGGCAGGCGCCGCGCGCGGTGCTTTGCATCGCCGGCCGCGGTCCGCTCGACGAGGCCGCGGCGGCCATGCTTGCGCAACTGCTCCGCCGGGCAGGGCTGGGTGCCGAGCCGCTGCCTGACGCCGTGGCGTCGCGCGACGCGATCATGCAGCTCGATGTGACTGGGGTGACGATGGTCTGCATCTCCTATCTGGAGATCAGTGGCAGCCCGGCGCATCTGCGCTACCTGCTGCGCCGGCTGCGGCAGCGGCTGCCGTCGGGCACGCCGGTCCTCGTCGGGCTCTGGCGCGCCGAAGACGCCGCGCTGAGCGATGCGCAGGTGCAGTCCGCGATCGGTGCCGATGGCTACGTCGGCTCTCTGCACGATGCGGTTGCCGCCTGCCTTGATGCCGCGTCCACCGCCGCGAAGGCGCAGTCTCCAGGGGCGGCCGCCGCCTGATCCGCCCTGGGCGCGAGCCGTTCTTCGCGCACGTCGATTCAGCACGGTGCGCGAAACCTGGCTACAAGAACGGCCACGCCTCGGGCGAGGCGCAGGCGGGAGGCGACCATCTACGACATCCATCGGTTCGTGCACGTGCTTGGCGTCGTGCTCCTGCTGGGGAACATCACGGTCTCGTCGATCTGGAAGCTCTACGCCGACGGAACACGGGATCCGAAGATCATCGGCTTCGCGCAGCGGCTCGTGACGACCACAGACTGGTTCTTCACCCTGTGGGGCATTCTGTTGCTGATGATCGGCGGGTATGGCGCCGCCTGGGTCGCGGGCCTGGATGTGCTGCGCGACGACTGGATCGTCTGGTCCGAGGTGATGTTCGGGCTGTCCGGGGCGATCTGGCTTTTCGTCCTGGTGCCAATCCAGATCAAACAGGCCCGCATGGCGCGGGGCTTCAGCGCAAGCGGGGCAATCCCGGACGCGTATTGGCGGCTCGGTCGGTTGTGGATCGCATGCGGCCTGGTCGCCACCGTGCCGCTCATTGTCGCGACGTGGCTCATGGTGCGGAAGGGTTGGTAGGGTAGCGCGGCGTGTCCGCCGCTTCGGCGACGGCTTCCTCGCTCATGGCCGCGCCGGTGGCGCGATGGCAGAAGGGCATCTCGTCCTCCATGCCGTTCAGGCAAGGAGGCAGCGCGCCGCGGTCCCGCCCCGGCGTCGCCTTCATCCCACCATGACGCCAGGCGATGCTGTCCCCGTCATGCGCACCACCCTGTCGATCGCCGCCGCCCTGCTGCTCGCTGCCTGCTCGAGCATGGACACGCATCGCACCGCCTGTTCCGAGCAACTCGGCCTCGCCGCCGCGCTGGCGGTGAAGGACAGCGGCGAGACCGAACCGGACCCGGCGGTCGAGGGCTGCGCGACGCAGCGCCGCGCCGCGGAGGAACGCGCTGTCGGCCAGGGCATCGCGCTGGGCGTCGGCGCGGCGGCGCTGGTGGCGGTGGGCGCGGTGCTCGGCGCGTCGTCGGGTGGCAGCTATCGCCCGCGCACCCACCATCCGCGCGCCTATCGGCGCGGGTGGTGACGGCGCGGCGCCAGGGGCATTCGGGATCGGACTGACCTGGCTGCCGCGCATGCCCTTGGCCTGCGGGCCTTCGTCCCCGCACGCCATGAAACCCATCCCCGACAGGAGCGTTCCTGAGGGGCGGCGTTTGTCCGCTGGAGCCACGCCATGCTCAGGCTCATCGCCCTCGCCTTCATGCCGACCGTCTCCGTCACGTTCGGAATTCTGGTCGTCGCGATCCTCGTGTTTCCCGCAGCGACGAGCGACTTCGGCAGGGGCGCGTCGCTCATCTACGGTGCCGCCGCGCTGAGCGTCGCGCTCTCGATCCCGATCGCCTGGCTGGTCGCACGCCAGATGCTGTCGCGACGCGAGCGCCGCCTTCTGAAGGCTGGTGCCGGCATCGATCATGCCCTGCCGCACTAGCACGCGACGGGATGGGGACGCCGCCGGCAGCCCGCCGTCACCATTCCCCCCAAGCACAGCAGGTGAGCGTCCCAATGCCCGGCGTCTACGTGAACCGTATCGCGACCGCCGTACCGCCGCACCAGGTCCACGAGGCATTCAGCATTTTCGCGGCAGGCCAGACCGCGAACGAGAAGGACCGCCGCGCCTTCGCCCGGATGACCGACCGCTGCCACATTGAGCGCCGCCACTCCGTCCTGGCGCCGAGCGAACCCCTGGGAAGCGGCACCAGCTGCGGCTTCTACGAGCGCGGCCGGGCGTTCCCCACGACGCGCGCGCGGATGGCCCGCTACGAGTCCGCAGCGCCCGCGCTGGCCGAGGCGGCGCTGGAGCGGCTGGGCCTGGCGCAGGAAGGGCCCCGCATCACGCACCTCATCTTCGCGACGTGCACGGGCTTCACGGCTCCCGGGCTCGACAACTGGGCGATCAACCGCTTCGGCATCCCCGGCCATGTCGAACGCACCGTCGTCGGGTTCATGGGCTGCCAGGCCGCGATCAATGCGTTGAAGCTTGCCTGGCATGTCGTCCGCAGCGATCCGGCGGCGCGGGTCTGCGTCATATGCCTCGAACTGTGCACGCTGCACCTGCAGGGCGCCACGGCGCTGGATCAACTGTTGTCCTTCCTGATCTTTGCCGATGGCTGCGCGACGGCGCTGGTCAGCGCCGACCCGGTCGGACTCAGGATCGACGGATTCCGGGCGGGCCTGGTGCCCCAGGCTGCCGACATGATCACCTGGCGGATCGGCGACAACGGCTTCGACATGACGCTGTCCGGCATGGTGCCCTTCACCCTGGCGCATGCGCTGCCCGAGTGGCGCGATGCCATCCTCGACGGCGCCGATACGGCGGAGATCGACCTTTGGGCGGTGCATCCGGGGGGGCGCAGCATCCTCGATGCCGTGGCCCACGGTCTCGACCTGCCGGAAGCGGCCCTGGCCACCAGCCGGGCCGTGCTGCGGAACAATGGCAACATGTCCTCGGCCACCGTCATGTTCGTGCTCGAGGAGATGCTCGCCACCCGCGTGCCCGGGCAGCGCGGCTGCGCCATGGCCTTCGGCCCTGGCCTGTCCGCCGAGACCATGCGCTTCCGGATGGTGTAGCGATGTCGCTTCGCCAGCGTTCGACCGCCGACGAAATCATGGACGATGCGGATCACACCGAGGAGGCTTTTCGCACCGCCCTGAGGAACCTGGAATGGCTGAGCAGGATGACGCTTGGCTACAGGCCGACGATCCGTTTTCTGGACCAGGTCGTGCAGGACTGCGGCGCAACCCGGCTGCGCATCCTCGATGTCGGCGCGGGCGGCGGCGACATGCTCCGCATGATCGCGGCATGGGGCGCCAGGCGCGGCATCGCGCTGGAGCTCACGGGGCTCGACATCTCGCCCTGGGCGCAGGTCCATGCGGAAGCCGAGGGCACGCCGGCGCGGTGGATCACGGGCGACCTGTTCGACCTGCCGGAGCACGAGACCTTCGACATCGTCCTGTGCTCCCTGTTCGCGCACCACCTGCGCGATCCAGCGCTCGTCCGGTTCCTGCGCTGGCTCGACGCACGGTCGCGTGTCGGGTGGATGGTCAGCGACATCCACCGCCACTGGATCGCCTGGGCCGGTGTCTGGGCCCTGGTGCGGGTGGTTCGGATGGACCCGATGGTCGTTCATGATTCCACCGTGTCGATCGCGCGGGGCTTCGTCAGGGCCGATTGGGACCAGGCGATCGCCGCGGCGGGCGTGGTCGCGGATGTGCGCTGGGCCCTGCCGTTCCGCTGGGTGGTCAGCACCCGACATCGCCCGTGACCGACACCGATGTCGTGGTGATCGGTGGCGGCGTGGCCGGTGCGGTTGCGGCCCTGACGCTCGCGCGCGGTGGTCGCGGCGTTACCATTCTGGAGCGTGAGGCAGCACCGCGCGAGAAGGTGTGTGGCGAGTTCCTGGCCGCCGACGCGACGCAGCGTCTGGATCGCCTGGGGCTGTCGGTCGCCCAACTGGGGGCGACGCCGGTCCAGCGTGCCAGGCTGGCGTGCGGAGGTCGGGTCGCGGACGTCGCCTTGCCCTTCGTTGCCTGGGGGCTGCCGCGCCGCGTGCTCGACGAGGCGCTGCTCATGGAGGCAAGCACCGCGGGTGCCACCCTGTTGCGCGGCTGCCTGGCGCAGGCGGCGACGCGCGACGATCGCGGCTGGGTCGTCCGCCTGGCGGACGGCACGGCGTTGCGCGCGCGCCATCTGATCCTCGCGACCGGCAAGCACGAGCTGCGCGGGCATCATCGCCGGACGGCGCAGCGCCGCCATCTGGGGCTCAAGGTCCATCTGCGCCTCGGGGTCCCGCTCGAAGGCATCGCTCTCCTGCTCTGTCGCGGAGGGTATGGTGGCCTGCAGCCCAGTACGGGTGGCCTGGCCAATCTCTGCGTCGCGCTGCTTCCAGATGCAGCGGGTGCAGCCGCCCAGGACTCCGCGGCGCTCGTGGCGCATGTTGCCGCGGGCTCGGCTTTGGCGGCGCGGCTGCTTGATGGGGCGCGTTCGGTGACACCGAAGCCGCTGGCCGTCGCCGGCATCCCCTATGGCTTCCGGCACCGCGACCTCGCCGATGCCGACCCGACCCTGTATCGCGTGGGGGACCAGGCGAGCGTGATCCCCTCGCTTGCCGGCGACGGCGTGGCCATGGCTGTTGCCAGCGGCACTGCGGCGGCCCGGGCGATCCTGGCCGGCGGAACCGCCCGGGCGTTTCATGCCGCGTGGCGACGCACCGCCGATCGGCCGATGCGCTGGGCCGGTGGAGCCGCCCTTGCGCTGGCAACGATGCCGGAATTCTCCGTGGCGGTGGCGGCGCGGGTGTCGACGACGATGGGGATGGTCGCGCGGGGGATGCGGCTCGGCGAGACGCCGTTCGGCCGGTAGCCGGGCCGGGTGGGTGGCCCACGGGCACCATCGGGCTGGCTCGATGCGCCGCGGCAACACCGGCACACGGACCGAGACGTCCCTGACAATCCAGTGTTTTGCGGAAACCCCCAGGGCCGTTCGCCGTTGCATCGATCAGGCAGGCCCGCGCGGTCCAGCCGCCGTTGCCGAACCCCGCGAGGAGAGCCCATGAGTTCCACCGCAGCCCGGGCTGGCTTCGCCGCCCCGCACCCCCTCCAGGCAATCCTGCTCGGGGGCATTCCGCTGCTGCTCCTCGGGGCCGTGCTCAGCGACCTCGCTTACAGTTCCACCTTTCATATCCAGTGGGCGAACTTCGCCTCATGGCTGGTCGCGGGGGCCCTCGTCGTTGGAGGCATCGCGCTGCTCTGGGCGATCGTGGACCTCGTGCGCAGCGACGCGCTGCGGCGGCGGCGCCGGCTCATTCAGGTCCTGCTGTTGTTGGTCGTGTGGGCGGTCGGCTTCGTGAACGCGCTGGTCCATGCCAGGGACGCGTGGGCGACCATGCCGGAAGGTCTCTACCTGTCCGTCATCACGGCTCTGCTCGCACTCGTTGCTGCCTGGATGGGCTTCTCCCGCACTGAACACAACGAGGTGGCGTGATGCGCTCGATCCTGCTTCTCGGCATCGCCGCGTTGGCGGTGGCGGCCTGCGACAGCGATCCGGGCCCGCTGCGACGCGGCACCAATCCCGACGTGCCTCTGCCGCAGAGCGGGTTGCTGCCCGACATGACCATTCCGCGGCCGGCCAACTGGGGCGCCGACAGCCCCGTGGTGCCGCCTGGCTACACCATCCAGGCCATCGCGACAGGACTCATGTTTCCACGCCAGACGTTGCTGCTGCCGAATGGCGACATCCTGGTGGCGGAGGGCGCCGGAGGGGGAGCGCCCCCGCTCCGTCCCAAGGACTTCATCGCGAGCTTCATCAAGGCGCTGGGTCGCAGCGGGGTTCCGGGCGGGAACCGTCTGACCCTGCTGCGCGATGCTGATGGCGACGGCACCTACGAGACCCGCGTCGTATTCGCCGCCAACCTGAACGCGCCCTACGGCCTGGCGCTGGTCGACGGCAACCTCTACGTCGCCAACCAGGATGCGCTGCTGCGCCTTGCCTACGTGGATGGCCAGACGCAGGCAAGCGGACCGCCGGAACTCGTGTCGCGGCTTCCCTCGGCCATCAACCATCACTGGACCAAGGCGCTGACCGCCAGCCCCGACGGCCGGTTCCTGTATGTCGGCATTGGTTCCAACAGCAACGCCACGGAGCGCGGCATGCCAGCCGAAGAAAATCGCGCGATGGTCTGGCAGATCGATGCGCAGACCGGCGCGAGCCGCCCCTATGCGACCGGCCTGCGCAACCCGACCGCGCTCACGTTCCGCCCCGGCTCGAACGAACTCTGGGCGGTGGTCAACGAGCGCGACGAGATTGGTCCGAACACCGCGCCCGACTACCTGACATCGGTACGCGAGGGCGGTTTCTATGGCTGGCCGTTCAGCTTCTGGGGCCAGATCGTCGACCGCCGCGCCCAGCCCGAGAACCCCGAACGCGTGGCGGCATCCATCGTCCCCGACTATTCGCTCGGCTCGCATGTTGCTCCCCTCGGTGTGGCATTCTCCACGCCGGCGATGGGACCCGCCTTCGCCGAGGGCGTCTTCGTCGGGGAGCATGGCAGCTGGAACCGCACGCCGCCTTCCGGGTATCGCGTGGTCTTCGTGCCGTTCCGCGATGGCAGGCCGGCGGGCGAAGCGGTCGACTTCGTCTCGGGCTTCCTCAACAGCGATGGCAACACGCGCGGACGGCCGGTCGGCGTCACGCTGGATCCGCGCGGCGCGCTGATCATCGCCGATGACCTGACCCACACGATCTGGCGTGTCACGGCGCCGGGCCTGCGACCCGCGACGGCGGCAGCGGGGGCAACGCCGGCCACCCAGTAGTGGGACGCGGCGTGCGCGTACCGAGGATTCAGCGCATGCGTCCGGCGAACCTTGCCTGCATTGCCCTGCTCCTCATGGTCGCGGCATGCGATGCCGAGGAACCCGCTGCCCTTCGCGTCGCCGGCGGCGATGCTCGCCGCGGGCAGGCGGTGATCCTCGCGGCCGGCTGCGGTGCCTGCCATGTCATCCCCGGCGTGCGGGGCGCGGTGGCCTGGGTCGGGCCGCCGCTGACGGAATGGGCGCGTCGCGGCTATGTCGGCGGCCGCCTGCCGAACGCCCCGGAGAACCTGGTGGCCTGGCTGCTTGATCCCGCCGCGATCTCCCCGGGCACCGCGATGCCGTCGGCTGGTCTCACGCAGGCGCAGGCGCGCGACGCGGCGGCCTACCTCTACACGCTGGGCGCGGCGCGCTTGCCGCCCGTGCCCGCCGGCATGCCGCTCGTGCCGGGCGAGGGCGGTCCGCGTCCGGAGCCACGGATGCGTCCGCGCGCCTGAGCCGCGCTACCCGCAGCCCGGCAGGATCAGCACCGGCACCGCCTGGAACACCACGGCCAGGGCCGCGAGGACCGCTGTGGTCCCGGCGAACCAGCGCGTGAACCGTGGTTCGGCCTCGCCGCCCTCGGTGATCGGCCCGCCCGGTGCCCGCAGCGCGGGCCGCAGCACCAACGCCAGCACCGCGAGCGCCACCAGTGTGGCGATGCCCACCAGGGCAGGCACCCAGGGCAGGCCGAGCAGCAGCCGCCCCGTCAACCCGCGCTCGCAGGCGACCGCGCTGAGCGCATAGATCGCGGTGAAATGCGCGGCCCAGACCGCCAGGCCCGCTACAGACAGCAGCACATCAAGGGCGGGGCGGGCGGTGGCTCGCGTGCTCACGACAGCAGCCTCGGGAAGCCGTGAAGCAGCGCCAGCCCCACGACCCCCTGCCCGACCGTATAGAGCCAGAACAGCATGACGTTGTCGAAGCTGACGCGGCGCGTGCCATCCAGCATCCCGGCCCATGACCGCGCGGCCAGGTAGCCGGCCATGATCGCGGCGACCAGCACGTGCGTTCCCTGCCAGACCGCCAAGGCGTAGGACACCGCCGCATGCGCGTGCACCGTCGGCCGCAGGCCCGCATCCCACAGCGCCCACAGGTCGGCGGCAAATCCGGCGCACAGCAGCAGCAGCGCACCGGGCATCGCCAGCGCCGGCAGCGCGCCACGCCGGCGCAACGCGGCCGAAGCCAGCAGGACGACCCCGCCACTGGCCGCATAGCCCGCCAGCGCCAACGCGCCCCACCCCGCGACGGGCACCCCCATGCCAGCGGGCGGCCACATCGCATCGCCATTCACCAGCCACAGGTACAGGTAGCTGCCCATGGTGCAGGCATAGGTCGTGCCGCTCACGAGCATCAGGCACACCATCGCCCACCAGGATGCCGAGACCGGCCCGGTCACGTAGTTCGGCAGGTCGAGCCCGGCGCCGATCCCGCCGGGCCGCGCCGGCAGCGGGCCATGGTCGGTGCCGCTCCAGAGCCAGCGCAGGAAGCCGGCCAACGCGACCACGGCGAAGCCAGCCGCGGGAATCACTGCCGAGACCGCCAGCGAAAGGAAGAAGCCTGCCGTGCCGACCGCCGCCACCAGGTGCGCCAGGCCGGGGCCGGGAATGACGGCAACATATTGCGGCAGCGCCTCGGCCGGGCTGGTGACCAGCGCCTCGCGCCGGCCGGTCAGTGTGCCGGGCAGCAGGTGGCGTCCGGCCGCGACCTCCTCGCCCAGGCGCGGGTTGTCCCACAACGGGTAGCGGCCGGTGATGATCGGGATGCTGCGCGGGCCGTGATCCTCGCTGGGCAGCCATTCCGCCGTGCCGGCATTCCACGGGCCGCGGCCGGTGCCGCCGGTCACGCGGAAGTTGCGCGCGACATCCACCAGCAGCACCACGCCACCCACGAGAACCATCGCCGCGCCGGCCGACGACAGCGCATTCCACAGTTCGAGCCCCATGCCGGCCGGATAGGTGTAGATGCGCCGCGGCATGCCCATCAGACCGGAGATGTGCATCGGGAAGAAGGTCAGGTTGGTGCCGAGGAACAGCAGCCAGAACGCCCATTTCCCCAGCCGTTCGGACAGCGGCGACCCGATCGCCGGCGCCCAGTAGTACAGCGCCGCCAGCAACGGGAAGACCATGCCGCCGATCAGCACGTAGTGCAGGTGGGCGACGATGAAATAGGTGTCGTGCGCCTGCCAGTCGAATGGCGTGACCGACACCATCACGCCGGTCAGCCCGCCAAGCACGAAGATGAACAGGAAGCCGAAGACGAACAGGGTGGGCGTCGCGATGCGCAGGCGCTTGCCATTGGCGAAGGTGGCGATCCAGGCGAAGACCTGCAGCCCCGATGGCACCGATACCGCGAAGCCCGCCGCCGAGAAATACGCGAGGCTGAGGCCGGGAATGCCGGTCGCGTACATGTGGTGCACCCACAGCCCGAAGCTGAGGAACGCCGTGCCCACCAGCGCCGTGACCACCAGCCCGTGCGCCAGCAGCGCGGTGCCCGCCATGGCCGGGACGATCATCGAGACCATGCCCGCCGCCGGCAGGAAGATCACGTACACCTCGGGATGGCCGAAGAACCAGAACAGATGCTGCCACAGCAGCGGGTCGCCGCCGCGCTCGGGCAGGAAGAACGGCCAGTCGAAGGCACGCTCGAGCTCGAGCAGCGTGCTCGCCACGATCACCGCCGGGAAGGCAAAGATCACCATCCCGGCGAAGACCAGCATGGCCCAGCCGAAGATCGGCATGCGCCCCAGCGTCATGCCCGGGGCGCGGCAGCGCAGGATGCCGACGATGAGTTCGATCGCGCCGGCGATCGCCGAGATCTCGATGAAGCCAATCCCCAGCAGGTACATGTCGGTGTTGATGCCCGGCGAATGCTCCTTGCTGGTGAGCGGCGGGTACATGAACCAGCCGCCATCGGGCGCCACGCCGAAGAACAGCGAGCTGAAGAACGCCAACCCGCCGATCAGGTAGATCCAGTAGGCATAGGCGCCGAGCCGCGGCGTGGGCATCTCCCGCGCGCCCAGCATCGCCGGCAGCAGGGTGATGCCTACCGCCTCGACCGCCGGCACGGCGAACAGGAACATCATCACCGTGCCGTGCATGGTGAAGACCTGGTTGTAGGTGGCGGGATCGATGATGGTCAGTCCCGGCATCGCCAGCTGCACGCGGATCAGCACGCCGAGCAGCCCCGACAGCGTCAGGAACAGCAGCGCGGTGCCGACGAACAGCGGGCCGATCAGGTTGTTGTTGACCTCGCCGATCACGCGCCAGCCGCGCGGCCGCTGCCAGGCCGCGCGCAACCGGGCGAGCTCGTCGGGCGGGCGGGGCAGCGGGTTGGGCAGCGTGTCGGCGCGCGGCACGGCGGTATCGGGGCTCATCGCAGCGCCTCCAGCCAGGCGGCCACCGCCAGCAGGTCGGCGCCTTCGAGCGACCGCCCGTAGGACGGCATGGCATTGCCCGGCTTGATGTCCTGCGCGCCGGCGATCCAGCCCGCCAGGTTCGTGTGGCGATTTTCCAGCGCGCCGGCAGCCAGCGACAGGCGCGACCCGACGCGCGACAGGTCGGGCGCGAGGCGCCCCTGGAATTCGGTGCCGCGCACCGCGTGGCAGGCCCCGCAGCCGGCCTCGCCGAACACCTGCTTGCCGCGCGCCTGGACCGCGTTCGCCGGTGGCGGCACCGGTGCCTGCTGGCGGCTGACCCAGGCTTCGAAGTCGGCCGGCTCGTGCGTCACCACCCAGAAGGCCATGAAGCTGTGCTGGATGCCGCAGAATTCCGTGCATTGCCCGAGCAGCACGCCCACCCGGTCCACGCGCAGCCGCTGGCGGTTCACCCTGCCCGGGATCATGTCCATCTTGCCGTGCAGGTTCGGGATCCAGACGCTGTGGATCACGTCGCCGGAGGTCAGCAGCAGCTCGACATCGCGGCCGATGGGCAGGTGCAGTTCGTTGGCGGTGACCGCGCCGTCGCCGAGGTCGGGGTAGCGCACCTCCCACCAGAACTGCCGGCCGATGATCTCGACGCGCAGCGGCGCGCCGTCGCCGGGCAGGATCAGCGCGCGCGAGACGCCGAGCGAATAGACCAGCAGCGCCGTGAGCGTCACCACGGGAAACGCGATGCCGAGGCCGACGACGAAGCGGTGCGATCCGATCCAGCGCCGCAGCCGCCCCGGCGCCACCAGCGCCGCCACCAGCAGACCCATCGTCAGGACGAAGATCGCGGTCCCGCCGATGAACAGCACATGGGTCAGTTCCGCGATGCGCGCGGCCTGGATGCCCCAGGGGTCGAGCGGCGTCTGCACGCCGCTGCATCCGGCCAGCGCCGTCAGCGCCAGGAGCCTGCGCGCCTTCATGCCGCGAAACGCCCGCGTCGCATCGCCATCACCAGCGCGCCCAGCGCCACGCCCGCGAAGGCGAGCCCGCCCGGCACCCACATCAGCAGCCCGCCGAGCTGCTGGTCCTCCAGCGGCGTGAATCCCCAGGGCAGCGTCGTGTAGGCGTGCGGCGGGAAGATCGCGCGCGGCGCGAAGGTCAGGAAGGCACCGAGCGCGCTCATCTGGGCCGCGGTCGCGATGCCCGCCGGCAGCACCACCTCGGGCCGGCCTTCCGCCGCCAGCAGCAGCCCGCGCCACAGCCACACCGCCGCCGCCAGCAGGCTTGCGTGCATGACCCAATAGGCGATGTCGGAGCGGAAGGTGGCCCCGTAGGGACCCGGCAGGTGCCAGACCCACAGCACGACCGCGAAGGCCGCCGCGGCGGCCGCGATGCCGCCGGCCGTGGCGGCCCTGCGCGGGGCTGCGAGGCCCAGGGCGAGCAACGGCGCCGCCGCCAGCAGGATCACCAGATGCTGCCCGACACGTGCCGAGAACAGCGCCACGGACAGGCTGCACAGCGGCGAGACCAGCGCCAGCGCCAGCACCCCCCAGCCGGCCAGCAGCGCGCGCCGGTCGTCCGCGCGGCCCCAGGCGAAGGCCAGCCCCGCGACCAGCACCGCGGCCAGCCAGGGGTCGAGGTTCCAGGCTGCCCCGCCAGGCGCCGGTGGCGCACCGCAATAGGCCAGCCAGGGATCCGCCAGAGTCACTTCGCCCATCGCGCTGCCCACCTCCGGCCGTGTTCGTATCGGCAACGCGTGACGCGCCTGAATCGATGCGCGTGCATCCGGCCCGCGGTCATGCCGGCCGCGCCTGGCGCGGACAGGCCAGGACAAGGCCGAGCAGCACGAGCATCGGCACCAGCGCCGCCGCCGCGACCGGAGCCGCCCCATCGGGCCGCAGCACCCACAGGAGATGCGCGACGTGCTGCGCCAGCATCAGCACGCTGACCACGACCAGCCGCCAGGCCCGCCATTGCGGCACCAGCGCCAGGCCGATCGCCAACAGCAGCGCCGGCAGCGCAATGCCCGCCTTCACCCAGCCCCAGCCGCCGACCGACCGTCGCAGGTACCAGGCCGCCTCGGGCGGCAGGTCGGCGGCATAGACGACGATGTACTGCACGAACCAGAGCCACAGCGTCGCCATGGCGAGGGTGAGCAACACCCGTTCGAGCCCGTTGCGCGCAGCCTCGTTCGGCATGGCGTGGCGCAGCGCGATCAGCGTTGCCAGCGCCAGCGCGGCCCCGACCTGCTCGACCAGCAGCGACAGGCCCTGCAGGCTGCCCGTCCAGGCCTGGTCGCCCGACAGCGCCCAGTCCTCCATGGCGATCGCACCGGTCAGCACCAGCGCGAGCAGCGCGGCGCCGGCCGTGCGCCCGGCCGCGCGCGGGCGCGTCAACACCCGCCCGAGCCACGCCCAAAGCACCACCAGCGCCACGCCCCGCCCGGTAAACACCGCGGGCTCGTGCCAGACGCCCACATCCGGCAAGGCACCCCAACCATACAGGGCGGGCACCGCCAGCAGCAGCGGCAAGGCGATCGGCACGAGCACCGGCGTCGCGTGCGCCATGGCCGACAGCGCCGGGTGCAGCGGCGCCAACCACGCCTCATCCAGCAGGCGGCCCAGGGCCAGCGCAATGAGCGCGCCGAGCGTCAGCCCGGCCGCCAGGATGAAGACCGCGAGCAGCGTCTCCGTCCACGGCGTGAGGAGCGTCGCCATCATGGCGCGCGCAGCGTGGCGACATGCCGCGCCACCGCCCAACGCTGCCGCGCATCCAGCCGGTCTGCCACCGGATGCGCCCCGGCCAGGTTGGCGGCGATCGCGGCCATGGTGCGCTCCGGGTCCGGCGGCAGCGGCGCAATCGGCGGGTGCCCGCGCGTGACCACCACGCCGTCGCCGCGCCCAGTCGCGCCATGGCAGGGCGTGCAGAATATGGCGTAGCGCGCCGCACCCTCGGCGAGCAGCGCGGCATCGACGGGCGGGGCCGGCGACGCCAGCGCAGCCCGGCGGGCTGCATCGCCACGCGGGACGGCGCCATCGGGCGGCGGTGCGGGGGGCGGCGGCCTCGGGCTCTCCGGCCAGCCATCGCAGGCGGCAAGCACGAGCAGCATCAGCGCGGGGAGAAAACGCGTCATGCGGCCCGCACTTCGCTGACCCGCACGGCATCGAGGCCACGCAGGAAGGCCAGCGCCGACGCGGGTTGAAACCGCGGGTCCTCCGCCATCAGGAACAGGAAGTAGCGGTCCTGGCTCGCGCGGTGAAAACCGCGCGCGAAGAACACCGGATGATGCAGGCGCGGCAGGCCGTTGAGCCACAGCATGCCGAGCAGCGCCGCCACCGCCGCCCACAGCACGCCGACGATATAGGCGGCGGGCAGGAAGGCCGGCCAGGCATTCGGCGGCCGGCCGCCGACATTCAGCGGATAGTCGTACACCGAGAGATACCAGGCCGTGCCATAGGCGATCGCCGCCCCCGCGATGCCCGCGCCAACGGCGATCCAGGCCACCGGCGCGGCCTTTGCGCCCAGCGCGACCGCCGCATCCGGCACCGGGTGCGGGGCATGCGCTTCCAGCGCCGACCAACCGGCGGCGCGGGCGGCACGGATGGCCGCCACCAGCGCCTCGGCTTCGGTGAATTCGGCGATGGCGCCGCAGGGTCGCGGGCGGCTCACCGTTCTTCCTCCGCGACGTCTTCGAGGGATTCCTCGTGGCGGATTTCGAACATCGCGACGACCGGAATGGCGCGGCCGAACAGCAGCAGGACCGCGCCGAACAGCGCCGCGCTGCCGACCAGCAAGGCCCATTCCGCCGGGCTCGGCACATAGGCCACCGCATGCGCGGGCAGGTGTTCACGGAGCAGGCCACCGACCACCAGGGACCAGCGGTCGAGCCACACGCCCGCGGCGGCCAGCAGGCCGACAGGGATCACCACCTCCGCGCGCAGGCGCAGCGCGCGCCGCCACAGCAATTGCGGCAGCAGCACCGACAGCAGGATCGCGCCCCAATAGGCCGGCGCGCCCGCGCCGAAGGCGCGCGCGGTGAATGCCGCGCGCGTCGCGGAATCCTCGAAGACCATCCCGGTGAGGATTTCATGCGCATAGGACGCTCCGGATGCCAGCGCCGCGCAGGCCAGCAGCCGCGCCAGCACGTCCATGTCCCCGGCGTCGATGATGCGTTCGATCGACAGCGCGTGGCGCAGCACCGCCGCCATGGCGAGCACCACGCCCAGGCCCGACGGCAGGCCGGTGACCACCATGTGCACCGGCAGCCGCGCCTGGTGCCAGGCCGGCACCAGCGTGGTGGCGAATTCCAGCGCCACCACGGTCTGCGCCGACAGCAGCAGCGGCAGCACCAGCGCCGCGACCAGCCGATACGCCGCCTGGTGGCGATGCCAGTGCACCACCGATCCGCGCCAGCCCAGCGCGAACAGCCCATAGGCCCGCGCCAGACCCAGGCGCCCCTGCATGGCGGCGCGGTCGCGCAACGTCGCGAGGTCCGGAATCAGCCCGACATACCAGAACAGCGCCGTGACGATCACATGCGCCATGATCCCCCAGAAATCCCACACCAGCGGGCTGCCGAATTGCGGCCAGAGCCCGGTGGTGGCCGGGTAGGCGATGGTCCAGTGGAACAGCCAGGGCCGGCCCAGATGCAGGATCGGATAGAGTGCCGCAGCCAGCACGGCGGCGAGCGCCACGGCCTCGGCGAAGCGATTCACCGCGGTGCGCAGCCCGTGCCGGCGCAGCACGAGCACCGCAGCGAACAGGCTGGCCGCATTGGCAATGCCGATCCACCAGGCATAGGCGATCAGGTCGAAGCCCCAGACATGGGGCATGTTGTTGCCCCAGATGCCGATGCCCAGCACCAGCAGCGCCGCGACCGCGGCGGCCAGCACCGCGACCCCCGCCAGTGCCAGGAGCAACCCCAGCCGGAAACCCCAGGCGCCTGGACGCAGTGCGGCCGCCACGACGGGGGTGGTCGAGACGCTCATGCCGTGTCGCGCGGCACGCGCTGCGCCAGGTAGGTGGTGCGCGGCCTGGTGCCGAGGTCGCCCAGCAGCGCGTAGCTGCGCGCGTCATGCCGCTTGGCCGCGACGGCGCTGCCGGCGGCGTTCAGGTCGCCGAAGGTGATGGCCTGTGTCGGGCAGGCGCGCTGGCAGGCGGTCTCGACCTCGCCATCGCGCAACGCGCGGCCTTCGATCTTGGCCTGCGTGCGCGCGGCGGCGATGCGGTGGCTGCAATAGGTGCATTTCTCCATCACCCCGCGCGGGCGCAGCGGCACCTCCGGGTTGCGGCGCGGCGTATCGAGCGCCGGACGATGGTCGTTCCAGTTGAAGCGACGGACCTTGTAGGGGCAGTTGTTGGAGCAGGTGCGCGTGCCGACGCAGCGCGCATGCACCATCACGTTCAGGCCCTCATTGTCGTGCACGGTGGCGTTGACCGGACAGACCGGCTCGCAGGGCGCCTTTTCGCACTGCATGCAGGGCACCGGCTGGAAGCTGGCGGCGGGGCCCGCCGCGCTGGGCTGGTCGTAGCGATCGACGCGCAGCCAGTGCATGCCCCGGCCCCGCGCAAGCTCCTGCGGGCCGACCACGGGGACATTGTTCTCCGCCTGGCAGGCGAGCGCGCAGGCGTTGCAGCCGATGCAGGCATCGACGTCGATCGCCATGCCCCAGGCGCGGCCTTCATAGGGCCAGTCCGGGTGCAGAGATGCGCCGCGCGCGATCGGTGCGAAGCCCTCGCCCGGGCGCAGGCGCGGCACCGCGCCGGCCTCATCGACCCGGTGCGGCGCGGCGGTGGCGACCAGGTCGGCGCGCGCGCCGGTGCGCCGAACGATCAGCCCTGGCGCCGTCCACGCGCCATCGGAAGGGCGCAGCAGGTTTGCGTCGAAGCCCCGCCCGGTGCCGACCGCGCCGGCCGCCTGCCGGCCACTGCCAAGCGGCAGCGTCACGCATCCGGGCGCCTGGCCAGCGACCGGCCAGGACGCCGCCAGGACGCTGCGGCCCCCGAGCGTCAGTTCCACCTCGTCGCCGGGCGCGAGCCGCAGCGCTGCCGCGGTCTGCGGGTCGAACAGCGCCGCATTGCCCCAGGCGAGCCCGGTCAGCGGGCGGGGAAGTTCCTGCAGCCAGGCATTCTGGGCGTCCTCGCGCACACCGGGATCGGGGGCGAAGACCGCGGTGAGCGTGGCAGCGGGGGTCTCGCCCGGACGGTCCAAATCCGGTCGCAGGACGGGGGTGATCGGCGCCGCGGGCGGACCGGCGATGCCGGCTTCCAGCGCTTCGGCCCAGCGGTCGTCGAACCCGGCTGCGCCCCAACGATCCCGCCAGGTCGTGCGGACAGCGTCACGCGCAGGCTGCGGTGTGCCGAGCAGCGCCCCGACCAGCTCCAGCACGTCGCGGGCATCATCCACGAGCGGCACGGTGACGGGCTGGCGGATTGCCGGCGTGCCGTCGAAGGCACGCGAATCCCCCCAGGCTTCCAGCGGGTGCGGCAGCGGGACATGCCATTGGCTGACCCGCGCCGTCTCATCCACCCACAGTCCGGCATGCAGGGTGAAAGGGACGCGGCGCATCGCCTGGGGAAAGCCGAGTGCAGCCGGCGCGTCCTGCACCGGATTGGCGCCGAGCACGATCAGATGCGTCACCTCTCCCGCCGCCATCGCGGCGGTCAGCGCCATGAGCGAGGCGGCCATGGGTTCCGGCCGCGCGAGGGGCGGTGCGGTGAGGCGCAACGCCGTGCCGGACGCGCCCAGCGCATCGTTCATGGCATGGGCCAGCGCGTGGACCGCCGGCGTCTGCCCGCGTCCGGCCAGCACGACCGCAGCGGGAGCCGCGGCCAGCAGCGCGGCAGCGATCTCCGGCGCCGCCGCATGCGCTCCGCCGCCGGCCATCCCCGGCAGGCCGAGCGCGGCCGCGACCGCGCGGGCGAGGCCTTCGGTCTCGGCCGGATGAAGCGCGATGCGACGGTCGGCCCGCGCGCCGGTCAGGCTGGGCGTCGCCTCGGCCACGAACAGGCGCGGCGGCGGGCCGGCACGGCGGGCATTGCTCCAGTCCCGGGCCTGCCGCAGCTGTGCCGGGCCGGGCCCCAGCGGGTCGGCGCCGAGGCACAGCACGGCCTGCGCCCGCGCGAGGTCAGGCAGCACCGCGACAGGCAGCCCGAAGGCTGCCTCTGCTCCCGCCAGCGCGGCGTCGTCGGCGAGCGGGTCGTGCTGGTGCCAGCGCGCGCCCCGATAGGCCGCGAGCACCGCGCCGATCAGCCGCGCGAGGGTCGGCGACGAGACAGGGCCGGTCAGCAGGCGCAGACCGGCACCGCCATCGGCGCGCAGCGCGGCGCGCAGGTCGTCCAGCGCGGAACCCAGGCCCGCCCGGGCCTGCGGCGTGCCGTCGCGCAGGATGCGCCGCGACCGCTGCGGGTCATGCAGCGACAGGACCGATGCCTCGGCGAAGATGTCGGTGGCGCCGAGGCTGGCGGGATGCTGCGGATTGCCCTCGATCTTCACGGCGTGCCCCGCGCGCGTGCGGACCAGCACGCCCCGCCCAAGGCCCTCGAGGTCGAGCACGGTGGCGTAGCTGGCGGCTTCGTCCGCCACGCCGCGCGGACGCGCGTGCAGCGGATGGCCATGCTCGGCAGGTCCGTCGCAGCCCGCGGCGGCGAGTGCGACGGACGCCCCCATCCACAACACGTCGCGCCGCGCTGGCGGTATCAGCGGTGGCATGTCGAGCACCGTGTCAGTGCAGGGATGCTGATCCCTTCATGCATGGTGGTCTGCGCGGCGAGCCCGATGCGGGCCCCGTCGGGCAGCGGCGGTGTTTCGGCGCGGCCCGCGGCTTCGTGCGTGGCCGCCTGGCGGTGGCAGTCGAGGCACCAGCCCATGGACAGGGTCTGCGCCCTGACGGTCTGCGGCATGGCCTCGACCGCGCCATGACAGGTCTGGCAGCCGATGCCGGCGTGCAGGTGTGCGCCGTGATGGAAGCGGACATGGTCCGGCAGGCGATGCGCCGAGGACCAGACGACGGGCGTGCCCTGCGCGAGGGCAGTGGTCAGTGGCGCAAGTTGCGCCGTGACCGACCAGACCCGGGCGTGGCAGCCCAGGCAGGTCTCGGCGGTCGGCATGCCGGCGGCGGCGGCGTGCTCCACCTGCGCATGACAGAACCGGCAATCGAGGCCCAGCCCACCGGCATGCACGGCGTGGCTGAAGGGGATCGGCTGCGGGGCCGGGCGGCCCACCGCCCAGGCGCCGCCGGACCGGGCGTGCGCGAAGGCGAGCCCGATGCCCAGCATGGCGGACACGGCGGCCATGCCCACGGCCCATCCGAAGCGGCGATCAGCCCTGCGCGAAAACACCTGCGGCATGCTGTCCCCGCACCTGCACCAACCCAGTAACGCGACCCCCATGGCGGAGTTGCCGGTGGAGCGCCGAACGGGCTGAGCAGGGCAGCAGCGATGAACGCCGGGGGGTGACGGAACCGGGGCAGGTGGCACGCGTTCTGGACGACGAGGTCCGCCGGGCGTGTCGATCCCGTGTCAGGGCACCTGGATCATGCGACGGGAGATGCGCACGAGCATCTTGGCGATCTCCTCCGGCGACAGGATGAAGTCGATGCATCCACTCGAAATCGCGCTCTCGGGCATGTCGGGCTGGCTGGCCGTCGCGGGCTTCTGGGCCATGGTGATGCCGCCGGCATCCTTGATCTCGCATAACGCGGCAGCACCATCGCCGTCATAGCCCGAGACGATGACGGCGATCGACTGCCCGTCCCAGTTCCTGGCAAGCGAACGCATGAACACGGTGATCACATCGGGCCAGCCGCGCGGCTTGGAAATCGGCTTGAGATGAAACTTCCCCTTCGACACATGCAGGTCGCGCTGCGGGGGAATGATGAAGACGTGATTCGGCCTGAGCTTGAGCCCTTCGGAAATGAGCTCCACCGGCATGGCGGTGATCTTCGGCAGGATCTCGTGCAACCGGGTGGGGACGGTCCGCAGATGATTGACGATGACGATGGCGACGCCGGTATCCCTGGGTAGGCAGCCGAGCAGCCGGACATAGGCATCGAGGCCACCGGCCGAGCCGCCGACGCAAACGATCGGAAAGCCTGTCGCGCTCGAGTGCTGTCTCATGGATCGCTCCTCCCGGAACGGGGCCGCGTATCGGCATGACGCATAACGCCGCGGGGCCGCGTTCGGACGAGGTGTTGGAGCAGATTGCGGCCCGTCGGATTTGATGACCGTGGCGGCGCTTGTGGCAGGCGGGGCGTGGAGCCATTTCGCCGCCGGGCTGCGCACCCGCCGTATCGGCGGGAGGACGGCACGGCGGCGGTGGCGCGGGCGGGCACGGCCGGCCCGTCGGGCAACGGCACAGAACCCGAATTGACGAGGCTTTGACGGTATGCCGCGCCAAAGCCTGTGGTAGAACTTCTGGTAGGTTGAATCACGCTCGAGGCGAATGTGACAGGATGGCGCTGACGGCATGCAGCAGGGGCACGGCGTCCTCGTTCCCGGCCTCATGAGCCTGGGCGAGGCAGTGCTGCATGGCGGCAGCCGCGTTGGCGACCGGATCGGGCGGGGTCTCCGATAGGCTCCGCGCGGCCTTCGCGCCGTTGCCGAGAAATACACCCCTGACGACTTGATTCATCGAAATTCCCCCTGAATCGGGACCGCGACCGGCGGCGCCCCCGCACCTGCCACTCCCGGCCCCATGGGCAGCATCCCCATGCCGCCCGATTCGGCATCCTGCCGCGCCGGGCCCTATCGAAACACTCCCTTCCGCACCCTCTGGCCCATCGGGCTTCATTGTCCTGTCCGAGTGTTGCAGATGGGAATCACCCCGTGCCGACCGTCCCAACCATGATGCGCCCTATTTCCATCGGTTTGATAAAGTAATGTTTTGACTAAATCAGAATTATTTCTTGATCCGGCGCAAGCCACGCCGTATCGCCGGGCGTTGGCATCCGCATCGAGAGCGCCGCCGAAACCTGGCCCTGCCGACCCGGCGAGGGCGCGCCGCCGATGCATCCGCAGGTTCCCACCGCCCTGGCGGCGCGCGCCACGAACGACAGGGGTGGCGCCTCCTCCCGCGAACGGGCGCCGGGACCCGCGCGCATGGCAGGGGCGGCGAATCGATCCGGCGCAGAACCCGTGAAAGTTGCGCGGCACGGTATAGATACACTTGATGGAGCGACAGAATAACTATTGCACACTTTGGTGAGTCTCGCGAATACTTCGCGACAGCCGCCATCACTCCAGATGTCGGATTCCCCCACTGCGTAACCTCCGCCCCCCGGGGGTGCGCGCCAACCGGCGGCCCGCCGGAGGATCACGCCCGGCCATGACGCGCAGCGGACCCCCCGCGGCCACGCATCCCCCCTGCGGCGCTGTCCGGTGCTGAACCCCGGCGCGCCCGGCGCGCTCAGCCTGGCCGAGGCTTGTTGCGACCGCTGGGCCGACGGCAGCGGCCGCCTGGCGCTGATCCGCCCGCGCCCCGATGCGCCGGACGAGGCCGTGAGCTTCGACGCGCTGCACGCGGCCTCCTGCCGCGTGGCGCAGGTGCTGCAGGCGCATGGCATTGGTCGGCGCGATCGTGTCGGAATCCTGCTGCCGCAGGGGCCGGAAGCGGTTGTCGCCCTGCTCGCGGCCTGGCGGTTGGGTGCCATCGCGGTGCCGCTGGCGTGCATGCTCGACGGGCCGGCGCTGGCCTTCCGGCTGGGCCATGCCGGCGTGGCCGCGCTGGTGACCGACGATGCCGGGCGGGCCGCGACGGATGCGCTGCGCCCCGGGCTGCCCGCGCTGCGCCTGGTGCTCGGTACCGAAGGCGCCGGCGGCGGCGCCTTGTCCTTTTGGGCGGAAGCCGGCCGGGCGCCGGGCGGCGCGCCGGTTTGCGCCATCGCCCCGCGCGACCCCGCACTGATCCTGTTCAGGGCTGGCACGACGGGGCCGGCGCGCGGCGTGCTGCACGCGCATCGGGCGCTGGCTGGGCACCTGCCGGGCGTCGCGGCGCAGCATGGTGGTTTCCCGCTTCCCGGCGACCGGGTCTGGACGCCGTTGGACTGGGCCTGGCGCAGCGCGCTGTTCGATGCGCTCCTGCCGGCGCTGTGCCAGGGGGTGCCGGTGCTGGCGGCGCCGATGCCGCGCTTCGACGCGGCGCGTGCGATCGACCTGATGGCGCGGCATGGCGTGCGCAACGTCGTGCTGCCGACGCCCGCCCTGCGCGCCCTGCGCGACGCGTCCGCCCTGCGGCCGACCGCGCCGCGGCTGCGCAGCGTGGCCACCAGCGGGGCGCCGCCCGGCGCCGCGCTGGCAGGCTGGGCCGCGGATCAACTCGGCGCCACGCTGCGCCACGGCCACGGCACCGCCGAATGCAACCTGGTGCTGCTGGGCGGCACGGACGGGACGGCCGCGGGCCAGGCGGTGCCGGGCCAGGAGGTCGCGGTGGTCGATGCCGATGGCACGCCGCTGCCGGACGGGCAGGCGGGGATGCTGGCAGTGCGGCGGCGGCACCCGGCGGTGTTCCTCGGCTACTGGAAGGATGCGGCGGGCGCTGGCCAAGGCCCCTGGCTGCCGACCGGCGACCGCGCCACCCGCCTTGCGGGCGGGGCGATCCTGCTGGACGCCGGCGCGGCCGCCGCGTCCGGCGACGGCATGGGCCCGGACGATGTCGAGCACTGCCTGCGCCGCCACCCCGCCGTCGCGCTGGCAGCGGTGGTCGGCCCGCCGGATGCGCTGGGCGGCGAGGATGCCACCGCCATCATCGTCCCGCATGGCGATGCCACGCCGGGCCCGGCGCTGGCGGAGGAACTGCGCGACTTCATGCGCCTGGGCATGGCCGGACACCGCTACCCCCGCCGCGTCGCCTTCGCCAAGGCGCTGCCGCGCGCGCCGGAAGGCCGCTTCGCGCTGGGCAGCGCCGTGGGGCTGGGCGGTCAGCGCTGCTGAACCGCCCGGGTCTGGCCGCGCGCCGCGCGAGCCTGTACCACGGCCCCCGCCGCGCGCACCGACGCGCGCGGCGCGACGGTCAAACGGAGGGCGCGCGTGACGGACACCAGGATCGGCACCGGGGCGGAGGCCACGCCAGGCCAGCACATCACGGTCCACTACACGGGCTGGCTGTTCGACGAGGCCGCGCCCGACAACAAGGGGCGCAAGTTCGACAGCTCACGCGACCGCGGCGACCCGTTCTCCTTTGAGCTCGGCGCCGGGCGTGTGATCCAGGGCTGGGACAACGGCTTCGCCGGCATGAAGGTGGGGGGCACCCGCACCCTGGTGATCCCGCCCGACCAGGGCTATGGCGCGCGCGGCGCCGGCGGCGTCATTCCGCCCAACGCGACGCTGGTCTTCGAGGTGGAACTGCTCGCGGTCGGCTGACGGGGCGGCGGTGATGCGGGTTTGCGCGCATCGCCGCCGGACAGCCCTGCGCGGATCTGCGCGGGCATGACGCCGCGCGACGTGCTGCGGCTGCTGCCGCTGTTCGTCGGCACGCTGGTCGTGCCGCTGGACGGCATGGTGAATGTCGCCTTTCCCTCGGTGCTCGCGGCCTTCGGGCTGGAGGTGCCGCAGATCCAGTGGCTGGTGATCTGCTACGTGCTGACCTACGGCAGCCTGCTGCTGGCGGTCGGGCGGATCGGCGACGTGTTCGGCCATGCGCGGGTGTTCCGCTTCGGGCTGGCCTGGAGCGCGGTGGCCTTCGTGGCCTGCGCCCTGGCGCCGACCTATGGCGCGCTGCTGGGTGCGCGGGTGCTGCAGGGGGTCGGCGCGGCGCTCGTGCTGGGCTGCGGGCCGGCGCTGGCGACCGGGATGTTCCCCGAGGCGATGCGGGTGCGCGCGCTGGCGGCCTATGCGGCCGGGCTGGCGGCGGGCGGCGCGCTGGGGCCGCTGCTCGGCGGCGTGCTGGTGCAGGCGCTGGGCTGGCAGGCGGTGTGGTGGGTGCGGGCGCCGATTGCGCTGGCCGCGCTGGTGCTGGCGCGCCGGCTGGCGGCGCCGGTGCGCGATGGGCCGCGCGAGCCCTTCGACCTGGCCGGCGCGGTGCTGCTGAGTGCGACCGTCGCCTTCGCCGTGCTGGCGGTGAATCGTGCGCCGGCGCCGGTCGCGCTGATGCTGGCGGCGGCGGCGATCGGCAGTGGCATCGGCTTCGTGTGGCGCAGCGGACGCAGCGCGCATCCGATCATCGACCTCGGCCTGTTCCGGCGTCCCGGCTTCGCGGCGGTCAACCTGGCGAATACGCTGGTGCACCTGGCGGGCTTCGCGGTGATGCTGCTGGCGCCCTTCTATTTGACGCGGGTGTGGGGCCTGCCGCCGGTGCTGCTGGGCCTGGTGCTGGGGGCGAATGCGCTGGGGGCGATGGCGGGGGCGTCGCTCGGTGGCTGGCTGGTGCCGCGTCAGGGGGCACGCGCGGTGGCGGCGGGGGGCGCGGTGCTCTCGGCGGCCGGGCTGCTGGCGGTGGGGCTCGGCGGGCCGCTGGCGGTGCTGGTGGTGGCGCTGGGCGTGCAGGGGCTCGGCATCGGGCTGTTCACCCTGGCCTATACCGATGTGGTGACGGCGACGATGCGCCGGCAGGATCGCGGCGTGGCGGGCAGCCTGACGCAACTGACGCGCACGCTGGGCGTGGTGAGCGCGGCGTCGCTGCTGACGCTGTTGTTCGGTGCCACCGAGGCCGGGCGCCTGGCGCTGGGTGCGACCGCCGACGAAGCCTTCCTCGCCGCCTTCCGCCGCGTGTTCCTGGTGGTGGCGCCGCTGCCGCTGGTGGCGTTGCTGTTCCTGCCGCCGCGCGGGCGGTAGCGCGCCGCTACCAGGCGATGGCCACGCCGCCGCCGCCGCGCGGGTCGGCCCCGCCGGTGGGCTTGCCGCCCCGCAGCAGGATGGCGTGCGCGCGGCTCATGGTCGGGTCGTAGGAGATGGCGGAATGGCGGACATCGTGGCCGAGGCCGCGCAGCGCCTCCACCACATCGCCCTGCACGCGCGCTTCGCAGAAGACCGGCCCCGCTTCGCAGTGGATCCGCGGGAAGGACACCGCCTCGACCGCCGACATGCCGAAGTCGATGGCGTTCACGATGGTGGTCAGCACGGCGGAGATGATGACGCTGCCGCCCGGTGCGCCCACCACCATCCAGGGCGCGCCATCCTTCAGCACGATGGTCGGCACCATGCCGGTGGTGCGCGCCTTGCCCGGCGCGATGCTGTTGGGCTGGCCCGGCTGCATGTGGAACAGCTTCATGGCGTTGTTCCAGTTGAAGCCGAGCCCCGGGGTCACCACGCCCGCGCCGGTGCCAAGCGTATGCGTGACCGACACGCAATTTCCCGCCGCATCCCAGGCCGAGAGATGCGTGGTGCAGGAAGGTGGCGATCCCGCGCGGTGCCCCGGCAGCCAGCCGTCGCGGATGCGCCGGGCCCAGTCCGCCGCCCGCGCCTTCGATGTCATCTGTTCGACCGGGACCGGCACGAAGGCGGGGTCGGCGAGCCACTGCTCGCGGTCCTCATGCGCGGCGGCCATGGCGCGGGCGACCAGGTCGTAGTGGCGTGCGCTGCCCGCCGGCGTGCCGGCGAGGTCGAAATTCTCCAGGATGTTGAGCATGGCGATCAGCACCGCGCCCGAGCCCGGCGGCGGGTTCGAGGCGATGGTGTAGCCGCGGTAGGTGCCCAGCACGGGCGCACCTTCCACCACGCGATAGCTGGCGAGGTCCGCGGCGGTGACGAAGGCGCCGTTGCGTTCGAAATCCGCGGCGATGCGGCCGGCTGTTTCGCCGGTGTAGAATTCCGCGGCGCCGCCGGCGGCGATGCGTTCCAGCGTCGCGGCCATCTCGGTGTGGCGGATGGTCTCGCCCACCTCGTGCGGTTCGCCCTGCGCGGTAAGGTACAGCGCGGCGCAGGCGGGGGTGGTGGAGGCGCGGCGCGTCCCGGTCGGCAGGCCGGGCTGCGGGCGGCGCGTCAGGAATTCGCGGAAGAAGGGCGTCACCACCATGCCGTCGCGCGCCATGGCGATGGCGGGCGCGAGCAGGTCGGCCCAGTCCATCGTGCACAGCGTTTCGTGGAAGCGCGCGAAGCCGGCGATGGTGCCGGGCGTCATGATGGCGCGGTAGCCGAGCTCGGCGCGATGGTCGTCGAACAGCGCGTAGCCGGAGATCTCCGACCGCCCCTGGCTGTCGGCGGCCCACATCCCGGGCGAGACCTTGGCACCGGCGCGGGTGTGGAAGTCGATCATGCCGTGCCGGCCGGAGCGTGCGTCGAAGTACTGCAGCGTGCCCATGCCGCCGATGCCGCACATGAACGGGTCCTGCACCATCTGGCAGAAGGCGGCGGCCAGCGCGGCGTCGAAGGCGGTGCCGCCGCGGCGCAGCACCGCCGCGCCGGCATCGGCGGCGCGCGGCTGCGGGCAGACGACAAGTCCCTTGATGGCGGTCATGCGGGATCTCCCGGTCAGGCGGCGCGGCGGATCATCTCGGCGGCACGTTCCGCCAGCATCAGCACCGCCGGGTGGATGTTCGACGACGGCACCAGCGGGAAGACCGAGGCATCGGCCACGCGCAGCCCCTGCACGCCGCGCACGCGCAATTCGGTGTCCACCACGGCGCGATCATCCGCACCCATGCGGTTGGTGCCGCAGGGGTGGTAGACCGTCGCGCCGTTGGCGCGGATGTAGTCGAGCACCTGGTCGTCGGTCTGCGTGGCGGCGCCGGGGAATTCCTCGCCCTCGACCAGGCCGGCGAAGGGTTCGGTGGCGGCGATGCGCCGGCCGAGGCGGTGGCTCTCCAGCATGATGCGGATGTCGGACGGCGCGCTCAGGTAGTTGGCGCGGATGACCGGCTTCGCCGTGGCATCGGGCGCGCGCAGCGTGAGCTCCCCGCGGCTGTCGGGGCGGCAGACGCAGTAGTTGAAGGTGAAGCCGGGATGCTTCGCGAGCGCGCTGGCGCCGCGCGACTGGTCGCCCAGTGAGAAGTTCACGAACTGGAACTGCACCTCCGGCTCCTCGGAGCCCGGCAGCACGCGCGCGAACAGGCTGGCTTCCGAAGCGCCGACCGCCATCTGGTTCCTGCGGCGCAGCAACCAGCCAAGGCCGAGCCCGGCGGCGCGCACCGGGTTCGCCATGATCTCGTTGAGCGTGCCGCAGGGCTTGGTGCGGAAGGCATACCGGACCATGAAGTGGTCCTGCAGGTTGCGCCCGACCTCCGGCGCATTCACCGCGACCGGGATGCCCAAGGCCTGCAGCGCGGCGCCGTCGCCAATGCCCGAGAGCATCAGCAGCTTGGGGCTCTCGATCGCGCCGGCACACAGGATGACCTCGCGTCGCGCGCGGAAGGTCTGTTCGCCCTGCGGCCCGCGCACCACCACGCCGGTGGCGCGGCCGTTCTCGATCAGGATGCGTTGGCCGACCTGCTCGGTGTGCACGGTCAGGTTCGCACGGCCAAGCGCGGGCTTCAGGTAGGCGGTGGCCGGGGACCAGCGCCAGCCGCGATGCACGTTGAGCTGGTTGGGCGCGACGCCCTCGAACCATTCGGCGTTGTTGTCGGGGTTGCGGGTGAAGCCGAGCCGCTCGCAGGCCTCGACGAAGGCGCGGCAGCCGGGGGAGGGCTCGGGCACCTCGCCGACCTGCACGGGGCCATCCTTGCCGCGGAACTCGCTGTCCGGGCCGGCGAAGGTTTCGAGCTTCCTGAACGCGGGAAGGCAGTCGTCGTAGGACCAGCCGCGCGCGCCGGATTGCGCCCAGCGGTCGTAGTCGCGCGGGGAGCCGCGCAGGAAGACCAGGCCGTTCACGCTGCCGGACCCGCCGATGACGCGCCCGCGCGGCCAGTACAGGCTGCGGCCGTTCAGTTCGGGCTCGGCCTCGGTCTGGTAGTTCCAGTCGAATTTCTTGGTCACGTACAGCCGCGCGAAGCCCATCGGGATGTGGATCCAGGGGTTGCGATCCCACGGGCCGGCTTCGAGCAGGATGACCTTCGCGGCGGGGTCCTCCGACAGGCGCGCGGCCATGACGCAGCCGGCGGATCCGCCGCCCAGGATCACGTAGTCGGCTTCGTGCGCGGTGTCGGTCACGGTTCCATCCCCTGAGGCGTGGCAGCGCGCATCCCCCGCCTTGCGCGCAGGCGATCGGCTTCGTCATCCATGCCAGCAGCGCGGCGGAATTCGAGCGAAGCCTGGCCGATTCGGATACGCGCTTTGCCGAGGTGGTGGCCGCTGCCGGCATCCGCGGCGAGGAGTAGCGCGCGTCAGGCGTGGTGGCAGGCAACTTCGCTCGCGCCGTGTGGCGCCAGCTTCGGGCGTTCGCGCCGGCACAGTTCCGTCGCACGCGGGCAGCGCGGATGGAAGGCGCAGCCCGGGGGCGGCGAGAGCGGGGAGGGGAGTTCGCCGGCGATCGGGTGGAAGCTGACGGCATCGGCATCGAGCCGCAGCTTCGGCACGCTGTCGAGCAGGCCCTGGGTGTAGGGGTGGCGCGGCGTCGTGTAGACCTGCGCGGCGGGTCCGATCTCGACGATGCGGCCGAGATACATGATGGCGACGCGGTCCGAGACGTGCCGCACGACGGAGAGGTCGTGCGAGATGAACAGGCAGGTCAGGCCGAGTGCTGCGCGCAGGTCGAGGAACAGGTTCAGCACCTGCGCCTGGATCGAGACGTCCAGCGAGGCCACGGGTTCGTCGCAGACCAGGATGTCGGGCTTCATGGCCGACGCGCTGGCGCTGCCCGCCGGAGAACTGGTGCGGGAAGCGGGTGGCGACGGCGGGGTCGAGGCCGACGCGCGCCAGCCAGTCCGCGACGAAGGCCGGCGCCTGCGCGCGGGTGATGAGGCCATGCGCGATCGGCCCCTCGCTGATGGTGGCATCGATCCGCCGGCGCGGATTGAGCGAGGCGAAGGGGTCCTGGAAGACGGTCTGGATGCGCGTGGTGGTCTTGCGGCCGCGGCGCATGACCGGCTGGCCTTCGAGGCGGATGTCGCCCGAGGTCGGGCCGAGGATGCCGGCGACGAGGCGACCCAGTGTCGATTTGCCGCAGCCGGATTCCCCGACCAGGCCCAGCGTCTCGTTGCGGTGGATGGTGAAGGACACGTCGGTCACGGCGCGCACCGCCCGGGTTTCGACCGGCGCGCCGAAGGCGGCGGCGATGCGGTCGCCGATCGACAGGTGCGGGTCGAAGCGGCGCGTCAGCGACGTGGCGATGATGCACGGCCCGCGCGCCTCCGGCGCGACGATGCACGGCCCGTGCGGGTTCGACGCGACGATGTCGGTCATGCCGCGGCGTCCAGCGGGTGGTGACACAGCGCCTGGCGGCCTGGGCGGTCGATGCGCGGCGGTGGCGTTGTGCAGGCGGCATCGGCATGGGCGCAGCGCGGCGCGAAGGGGCAGCCGGCGGGAAGTGCGAGCAGGGAGGGCGCGCTGCCGGGTATCTGCGCCAGGCGCTGGCCGGGCTGCGCCATGGCCGGCAGGCTGTCGAGCAGGCCGCGCGTGTAGGGGTGCAGCGGCGCGCGCAGCACGGCGCCGACCGGCCCGCTCTCGACGATGCGGCCCGCATACATCACCAACACGCGGTCGGCGAGGGAGGAGACGGTGGCGAGGTCGTGGCTGATCCAGATCAGCGCGGTGCCGGAATCGCGGGCGATGGATTTCATCTCGGCGAGGATCTGCGCCTGGATCGACACGTCGAGCGCCGTCGTCGGTTCATCCGCGACGATCAGTTCCGGCCCGTTGAGCAGCGCCATGGCGATGGCAACGCGCTGGCGCATGCCGCCGGAGAACTCATGCGGGTAGTTGTTGAGGCGCGTGGCGGCCTCGGGGATGCCGACGCGCGTGAGCATGGCGCCGGCGCGTTCGGCCGCGGCGCGGTCGGTCACGCGGCCATGCGCTTGGCGATGGGCCTGCAACGCCAACGCCATCTGGGTGCCGATGGTCAGCACCGGGTTCAACGTGGCCTGCGGGTCCTGGAAGACCATGGCGATGCGCTTGCCGCGGATGGCGCGCATGCGCGCTTCGCTCAGGCCGACCAGTTCCTGCCCATCGAAGCGGATCGACCCGCCGGCGATGCGCCCGGGCGGGTCGACCAGGCCGATGAGCGAGAAGCCGGTGACGGACTTGCCCGAGCCGCTTTCGCCGACCAGGCCGAGGATCTCGCCGGGTGCCAGCGAGAAGGACACGCCATCCACCGCGCGTGCAATGCCCGCACGCGTGAAGAAATGCGTGCGCAGGTCGGTGACTTCGAGCAGCGGCGCGGTCATCGCCGCAACCTTGGGTTCGTCTGGTCGCGCAGCTGGTCGCCGACCAGGTTGATGGCGACCACCAGGACGATCAGCGCGATGCCGGGATAGACCGAGATCCAGGTCCGCCCGCTCATCATGTACTGGAAGCCGTTGGCGATCAGCATGCCGAGCGAGGGTTCGGTCGGTGGCAGCCCCAGCCCCAGGAAGGACAGGGTGGCTTCCAGCGAGATCGCATTCGCGACCTGCACGGTCGCCACCACGATCAGCGGCGGCAGCACGTTGGGCAGGATGTGGCGAAACACGATATGCAGCGTGGAGAGCGGCGTGGCGGCGGCGGCCTCGACGTAGTCCTTGCGGCGTTCGGCGCTGGCGGCGCCATAGGCGGTGCGCGCGAAATACGCGTATTGCGCGGCGACGAGGGCGATCACCAATTGCGTCTTGCCCTGGCCGAGTACGGCCACCAGCACCAGCGCCAGCAGGATGGCGGGAAACGACAGTTGCAGGTCGACCACGCGCATGATGGCGGTTTCGACCCAGCCGCCGGCCTGCGCGGCGAGGATGCCGAGCAGCGCACCCACCGCCAGCGACACCGTCCCGGCGGCCAGCCCCATCTGCAGCGAGATGCGCAGCCCATACAGGATGGCCGAGAGCAGGTCGCGCCCCTGCGCATCCGTACCCAGCACATGCACATAGCCGTTCGAGCCGACGAAGCCGGGCGGGCGGCGCGCGTCCATCAGGTCGAGGCTCGCGAGGTCGTAGGGGTCCTGCGGCGCGAAGATCGGCGCGGTCAGCGCCGCGCCGACAATGATGAGCACGACGATCAGAGCCAACAGCGCCACCCGGTTCTCGGCATATTCGCGCCAGAACGCCTTCATGCGGCGGCCCCCCCGCGCCGCAGCCGGGGGTCCAGCAGCGCGTAGGAGAGATCCACCACCAGATTGATGCTGACGAACAGGAAGGCCACCAGCACCAGGTAGGCGACCATGACCGGGCGGTCGAGCGAGGTGATGGAATCGATGATCAGCTTGCCCACGCCGGGCCAGTTGAAGATGGTTTCGGTCACCACCGCGAAAGCCAGTGTGGAGCCGAGTTCCAGCCCGAACACCGTGACGATGGGAATGGAGATCAGCCGCAGCACGTGGCGGCGCAGGATGGTGGCGTCCGACAGCCCGGCGGCGCGGGCGAACTTCACCGTGTCGGTCAGCATGATCTCCCGCGTGCCGGCCCGCGACAGGCGGATCATCATCGCCAGCTTGAACAGGCTGAGGTTCAGCGCTGGCAGCGCCAGGAAGGACAACCCTTCCAGCGACAGGAAGGACCATCCGATGCCGAACACCTCAACCAGCGGCCCGCGGTCGCCGGCCGGCAGCCAGTCGAGGTTCACCGCGAAGGTCAGGATCAGGATCAGCCCGACCCAGAAGGTCGGCACCGAGAAGCCGAGCACCGAGACCGCCATGATCACGCGCGAGAGCACGCCATCCGGCCGGTAGCCCGCATAGACCCCCAGCGGCACGCCCGCCAGCGTGCCGATCAGCACCGCCGCCAGCGCCAGTTCCAGCGTGGCCGGAAGCCGCGACAGGATCAGTTGCAGCACCGGCATGCCGAAGACGAAGGAGGTTCCGAAGTCCCCGCGCAGCAGCCGCCCCAGGAAGGCCAGGTATTGCTGCCACAGCGGCAGGTCGAGCCCGAGCCGGCGAATCGCCGCCTCGCGGATGTCCTGCGTCGCATCCGGGGAGATCAGCACGTCGATCGGGTTGCCGATCGCGTGCACACCCACGAACACCAGGGCGGACATGGCGAGCATGACAAGGGCCGCCTGGAGCAGGCGCTGGATCACATAGCCGAGCATCGTACCGACTATCCGGCCATTTACAGGCGACGCAAGGCATTCCAGCATCCCCGCACGGGATGCTTCCAACGGGAGACAATGAAGATGACGCGCGAATTCCGCCGCCTCGTGCTTGCCGGTGTTGCCGCCGGCGCGCTGTCCGCCGGCGCCGCAACGGCGCAGACGCTCACCATGGGCGTGATCGCCGGTCCGGAGAGCATCGACCCGCATTTCACCGCCACCGGCACGCATTCGGAATCGCTCAAGCACGTGTTCGACACGCTGACGCATTCCGGCGACCGGCTGCAGATCGAACCTGGCCTGGCGGAATCCTGGTCCGTCGTGAACCCGACCACCTGGGAATTCCGCCTGCGCCGCGGCGTGAAGTTCCATGACGGGTCGGATATGACGGCGGAGGATGTGGCGGCGTCGATCCGCCGCATGCAGACCCTGTCGGGCCCGAACCCGACCAGCATCTATGTCCGCCGCGTGCGCGAGATCCAGGTGGTCGACCCGCACACGCTGCGCGTGGTCACCGACGGGCCGGCGCCGACCCTGCCCAACGACTTCATCCGGCTGTTCGTCGTCTCGGCCCGCGCCACCGCCGGGCTGACGCCGGAGACATCGAACGAGGCGTTCAATGCCGGTCGCGCCGCGATCGGCACCGGCCCGTACCGCTTCGGGTCCTGGACGCCGCGCGAACAGTTCACCGTGGAGCGCAACGACGCCTATTGGGGCGCGCGCCCGGCCTGGGCGCGGCATGTCCGGCGCGAGATCGCCAACCCCGCCGCGCGCGTCGCGCAGCTGCGCACCGGCCAGGTCGACATGATCGTGCGGGTGCCGGCAGCCGACGTGCCGACCCTGGAGCGCGACCGCGCCATCGCCGTGCTGAAGGCCGAGACGGTCTATGTGTTCAACCTCGCACTCGACCAGCGCGAGCCAACTCCCCAGGTGACCGCGCGCGATGGCTCGCGGCTGCCGGCCAACCCATACCGCGATGCCCGCGTGCGGGAGGCGATCGACCTCGCGATCGACCGCCGCGCGCTGGCGGAAGTGGCCATGGAAGGCCTCGGCACGCCGGTCAGCCAGATGGTGACGCCCGGCATCTTCGGCTTCAACCCGACGCTGACGGTGCCCACGCCGAATGTCGCGCGCGCCCGGCAATTGCTGGCCGAGGCCGGCTATCCCAACGGCTTCCGCATGGTGCTGAACTTCACCAACAACCGCCTGCCGGGCGACAATGGCGTCGGCACCGCGATGGCGCAGATGCTCGCGCGCATCGGCATCGAGGTGCAGGCGGCCGGCCAGCCCGCGGCGGTCATCTTCCCCGCCCGCGCGCGGGGAGAGCTGTCGAACATCATGGCCGGCTGGGGCACGCTGACCGGCGAGGCGAACTACTACTACGCAGCCAATGCGCACACGAACAACCGTGAGCTGCGGCTGGGCGCCTTCAACTGGGCCGGCTTCTCCAACGCCAACATCGACCGCCTGATCCAGGCAGCCAATGTCGAGCTGGACGAGAAGAAGCGCGAGGAGCTGCTCCAGCAGGTCGGCGCGCTGTTCACCGCGCAGCGGGTGGTGATCCCGATCGCCGCGGTGGGTTCGGCCTGGGCGATGCGGCGGGACCGCGCGACCCTGCGCGTGGGCCGCGCCGACGAGGAGACCTACGCCTGGGACGTGACGCCGGTCGTGCGTTAGCGCGCGGGCGACGCATCACATGAGGGTCGCCGACAGCAACTGGCGCGATATCGAGGCGTATCTCGTGCACGACACGCGCTGCGTGCTGCCCTTCGGCAGCACGGAGCAGCATGCGGGGCTGTCGCTCTGCGTCGATGCCATCCTGGCCGAGCGCGTCGCGGCGGAAGCGGCGGAACCGCTCGGCGTGCCGGTGTTCCCCGCGATGCCCTTCGGCCTCGCGCCATACTTCGCGACCTTTCCGGGCAGTGTGAGCCTGCGGGTCGAGACGTTGCTCGCCGTCGCGCGCGACCTCATTGCCTCGGTCGCGGCGTCAGGGTTTCGCCGCATCCTGATCGTCAACGGCCATGGCGGGAATGCACCGGTGGGGGCGCTCGCGCAGGAGATCATGGCGGAGGACCCGCGCCTGTCGATCAAGTTCCATAACTGGTGGAACGCGCCCGCCACCTGGGCCGCCGCGCAGGACGAGGACGCCACCGCCAGCCACGGCAATTGGTTCGAGAACTTCCCCTGGACGCGGCTGGCGCATGCACCCGCGCCAGACGGCAGCAAGCCGCCGGTCGACCTGGCGCTGATGAAGGCGAGCCCGCCCGCGCAGGTGCGGGCGATGCTGGGTGATGGCAGCTTCGGTGGCGCCTGGCAGAAGCCCGACGCCACCATGCTGCGCCTCTGGGAGGCCGGCGTGGCGGAAACACGCGCGGCGCTGGAAGGCCCCTGGGCCTGATGCGCGGCGGCGCGTGCTGCGCCGCCGGCGTCCTTCAGCCCGGCGGGACGGTCTTCGCCATCGCCGGCAGCGCCGCGACCTTGGCATACCAGGCTTCCAGCTTCGGATGGCCCGGCCGCCAGGGCTCGTGCGGGTAGCGGAAATCGATGTAGCCCAGCGCGCAGGCGACGGCGACGTCGCCGATCGTCTCCAGCATGCCGAGGCTCTCGTTCTCCAGCACCGCCAGCGCGCGCGTCACCTTCAGCTGCTGCTGGGCGATGTAGGTCTGGCGTCCCTCGTCCTGCGGCAGCGCCACCTCGCGCCGGCGCGGCTGCGTGGCGTCCAGGATCCCATCGCCCAGCGCGGCCAGCGTCAGCGCCCGCCAGCGCGCCGGGCCGGGGGCGGGGATCAGTTTCGGCGCATCCCCTATGCTGTCGAGGAATTCGCAGATCACCGGGCTGTCATACAGTGCCATGCCGTCATCGGTGATGAAGGTCGGCACCTTCGACAGCGGGTTCACCGCCGCCAGCGCGGGGTCGGTCGTGCCGATGGTCCAGTATTCGAAGCGCCCTTCGATGCCGCGCTGGATGGCGCAGACATGGCACTTCCGGACATACGGGCTGTTGGGCGAATAGGCGAGCTTCATGGGCTGCGTTTCCTCCGATGCAGGTGGCGCAGCATCCCGCGCCCATCGCCATCCGTCCAGGCGGCGGGTAGCCTGACGCACGGGAGGACACGCCGATGATCGAGACCACCACCGACATCCCCACGCGCGACGGCGCCATGGAGACCTTCATCGTCCGCCCCGAACGCGATTGCCCGCACCCCGGGGTGCTGATGCTGATGGACGCGCCGGGCATCCGCGAGGAATTGCACGACATGGCGCGGCGCCTCGCGACCTGCGGATACTGCGTGCTGCTGCCCAACCTGTACTACCGCGCTGGGCGCGACACGAAGTTCGGCCCCGGCGTGCTGACCATGGGCGATCCCGAGCGCGACCGCATGCGCGCCATCCGCACGAGAATGACGATCCCGCCGGTGATGGAGGATGTCGCGGCGATGCTCGCCTTCCTCGATCGCGCAGGCATCGCGACGCCCGGACCCGTTGGCGTGCATGGCTACTGCATGAGCGGCCCCTACGCGCTGGCCGCGGCCGCGCGCTATCCGGATCGCATCGCCGCGGCCGCGTCCTTCTACGGAACGTGGCTGGTCAGCGAGGCGCAGGAAAGCCCGCATTTGACGCTGGGGAAGGGCAGCGCCGAGCTCTACATCTCCTGCGCCGAGCACGACGAACTCGCGCCGCTGCCGATGGTCGCTGACCTGCGCGCGCAGTTCGATGAATCGGGGGCCGCCGGTGAACTTGAAATCCACCCCGGCGTCCATCACGGCTTCGCCTTCCCGCAACGCTGGTGCTACGACAAGCCAGCGGCGGAACGTCACTGGGAAAGGCTGATCGCGCTGTATCGCCGACGGCTGGGCCAGGGCAGATCCCGACCAGACTGACCGGGTGACGATGCTCGCAAGACCAAGTGTCCCGAGACGTAGCCGTGAGTGAGGACGAACGGAAGCGGCTCTAGCGTGCCGGCGCCTCCAGCCCGGCCAGCATCTCCTCCTCGACGCTCAGGTGCAGGCGCAGCAGCGCCTCCAGCGCGAACAGGGTGCGGCGCAGTTCGGGCGCGGCCGACGCCCAGCCGTCAGGCTGCGCGCCCAGGCGCAGCAGCACGGCCACGCGTTCGGCCTGTGCCTCGATCTCCGCATGCATGCGGATCAGCGGCGCCATCGGGTCCTGGCCGCCCAGGCGCGCCGCCGCCTCGGGATACAGCACGCGTTCCTCCTCGCGCTGGTGCGGCAGCAATTCGCCGCGCAGCCGCGCCTCGATGGCGGACAGGTCCGGCGCGGCGGATGACGTGTCGATCGCCTCGCCGGCAACGCGCAGGTGTTCGGCCAGGTCGCGCAGCCCGGCATGTTCCAGGCGGCGTTCGTCGAGCCCGGACTCCACCGACAATGCCGCGGCACCCTGCTCGTCGCGGGATGGTCGCAGCGCGGTCAGCGCATACAGGATGGCGAAGACGTCGATCCCCTCCTGCACCAATGCACCCGCCAGGGGCGTGAGCCATCCGATGGCGGCGGCCGCCATGGCGATGCCCGACAACCCCATTCCGATCGCGATCGCCCGCAAGGCCACACTGCGCGACCGTCGCGCGATCGCGATGGCCTCCGGCACGCGATCCACGCGGTCCACCAGCAGCACGACATCCCCCGCCTGCGCCGCGGCGGCGGTGCCGGCCGCACCCATGGCGATGCCGACATCCGCGGCGGCCAGCGCCGGTGCATCGTTCACGCCATCGCCGACCATGGCGGTCGGCGCGACGCCGGCCTCCAGACGCACCAGCGCGATCTTGTCGGCTGGCGACTGGGTGGCGAAGACCTGATCGAGCCGCAGCGCGCGGCCGATCGACTGCGCCGCCGCCGCGCGATCGCCGGTGACCAGCACGATGCGCCCGATACCGAGCGCGCGCAGTCGCCGCACCGCGCGTGGTGCTTCCTGCCGCATCCCGTCCGCCATCACGAAGGCGGCGGCGACGCGGCCATCGACGGCGAGCCAGGCGATCGAACCCGCCGCCGCCGCGACCTGCGCGACCAGGCCGAAGCCGGCCTGCGGGTCGATGCCGGCCTCACGCAGGAAGCCTTCCGCGCCCAGCATCAGCGACCGGCCTTCCACCATGCCGGTGACGCCACCGCCGGCGATCTCGGCCACCTCCTGCGGCAGCGGCACCTCGATGCCGCGCGCGCCGGCCTCGGCGACCAGCGCGGCGGAGACCGGATGCGTCGACCCCTGCGCCAGCGCGGCCGCCAGCCTCAGCGCACCTTCGCGCCCCAGCGCCGGGTCGGCATCGATGGCCGCCAGGCGCGGATGGCCGGGCGTGAGCGTGCCGGTCTTGTCGAACAGCACCGTGCGGATGCGCGCCAGGCGCTCGAGCGCGCCACCGCCCTTGACGACGATGCCGCGCCGCGCCGCGCGCCCGATCCCTGCCATCAGCGCGACCGGCGCGGCGAGGATAAGCGGGCAGGGCGTGGCCACCACCAGCACCGCCAGCGCGCGCAGCGGATCGCCGGAGAAGGCCCAGGCGCCGCCGGCGATGGCCGCGGTGGCGGCGACGAAGCCCAGCGCCCACTGGTCCGCCAGGCGGGCGAGCGGCGCGCGCGCGGCGGCTGCCTCCTGCGTCAGGCGCAGGATGGCGGCATAGGTGCTGGCCGCGGCATCATGGGTGGCGCGCAGGCGGAAGGCGGGGCCGGCATTCACCCCACCGCTGCGCAGCGCGGCGTGGCGCCGCAGGCTGACGGGCAGCGCCTCGCCGGTCAGCGCGCTTTCGTCGAGGGTCGCGGAGTCGTCCTCCAGCGTGCCGTCGGCTGGAACCGTCTCGCCGGGGCGCACCAGCAGCAGGTCCTGCGGGCGGATCTCCGCCACGTCGATCTCGGCGATGGCATCGCCATCGATGCGCGCGGCGCGGCGCGGGGCGCGCGCCATGAGGTCGGTCAGCGCGCTCGTGGCGCGGCCCTCGGCCCAGGATTCCAGCGCCTCGCCCCCGGCGACCATCAGCGCGATCACGGCGGCGGCGGCGGATTCGTCCAGCGCGACGGCACCGAGGATGGCGGCGATCGCGACCGCATCGACGCCCAGCCGGCCGCCGAGCAGCGCACGCACCAGCCCCACCGCGACATGGAGCGCGACCGGGAGCGCGGCGGCGCGCCACAACCACGTGGCAAGCCCGGGTGGACCGACCAGCAGCGCCGCGATGCCGGCGAGCAGGCCGGCAAGCACCCAGGCGAGGAGCAGGTAGCGGCGCATCGGCGGCGGGTGCTCCGGGAATGTCGCGGCGGCATGCTAGCACCGCTTCGCGCCCCCCGGCCTTGTCGCGGATCAAGCGGCGCCGTCCGGCGGCCCCTTCGCAGGTCGGGGCGGGTAGGCCTATCGTGGCGCATCCTGCCACCGCCGCGGAGCATCATGCGCGCCGAACGACCGACGAAGCTGCTGCTGATCGTGCTGTCGGCGATGTTCCTGCAGCAGACCTTCGCCACGCTCGGGCGGTCGCTGCCGCCGATCATCGCGCCGGCGATCCTGGCGGATCTCGCGATCGATCCGGCGTGGCTGGGCATCTATGTCGCGGCGGCGGCGTTCTCGGCGCTGCTGTTCCAGCTCGGCTGCGGGTCGTTCATCCTGCGCTACGGCGCGATGCGCATGAGCCAGGTGGCACTGGTGCTGCTCGGCCTCGGCATGGCGGTCGCGACGGCGGGGCCGGCCTTCCTGTTCCTGGTCTCGGCGGTGATCGGCGGCGGCGCGGCGGCGATGTCGACGCCGGCCAGTTCGCATCTGCTCGGGCGGTACTCGCCGCCGCGGCAGGCACCGCTGGTGTTCTCCATCAAGCAGACGGCGGTGCCGGCGGGGCTGCTGATCGCCGGAATCCTGGGGCCGTGGCTGACCGGGCTGACGGGCTGGCGCGGCGCGCTGCTGATCGCGGCGCTGTCCTGCCTGGTCTTCGCCGCGATGCTGGAACCGCTGCGCGCGGAATTCGATGCCGACCGCGTGCCCACGCAATCCTTCCGCCTGTCGGATTTCCACACCACCATACTCAGCGTCATGGCGCGGGCCGACCTGCGGCGGCTGTCCTTCGCCTGCTTCGCGTTCAACGGGCTGCAGACGGTGTTCACCTCCTACTTCGTGGTGGCGCTGGTGGAACTCGGGCATGGGCTGGTGGCGGCGGGGCTGGTGTTCTCGGTGGCCATGGTCATCGCGGTGCCGGGGCGCATCTTCTGGGGCTGGCTCGGCAGCGGGCGGGTCGATCCGGTGGTCGTGATGTGCTGGCTGGCGCTGGGCATGGCGGCCGGTTCGGCGCTGATGGCGCTGCTCGGCCCGTCCTGGCCGCTGCTGCTGATCGGCGTGGTGGCGACGATATTGAGCGCCACCGTCATGTCCTGGCACGGCATCCTGCTGTCGGAGGCGGCGCGGCTTGCGTTGCCCGGCCAGGCGGGGGCGGCGACCGGCGGCGTGCTGTCCTTCGGGCAATTGGGCGGGTTGATCCTGCCGCTGGTCTATTCCGGCGTGCTGATCGCCACCGGCAGCTACGGCCTGGGCTTCGCCGCCTGCGGCCTGCCGGCGCTGGTGGTGGGCGTGGTGCTTCTGCGTGCTGGACGGGAGGAGGACAACCGATGACCACGGGCTTCGCGCTGGGTGAGATCACGGTGCAGCGCATCGTCGAGGATGAGAGCCCGCTGTTCGACCCGCTCACCTTCTTCCCGACCCTGACGAAGGACGTGCTCGAGGAGAACCGGGCCTGGCTGGAGCCTGCCGCGCTCGATCCGGTCACCGGGAAACTGGTCCTCGCCATCCAGTCCTGGGTGGTACGCACGAAACACCACACCATCCTGGTGGATACCTGCGTGGGCAACGACAAGGACCGGCCGGCGCATCCGTTCTGGAACCGGCTGCGCGGGCAGGGCTACATGCGCGGCCTTGCTGCGCTGGGCCTCAGCGTGGATGACATCGACATCGTGATGTGCACGCACATGCATGTCGACCATGTGGGCTGGAACACGCGGCTGGAGAACGGCGTCTGGGTGCCGACCTTCCCCAGGGCGCGCTATGTCTTCTCGGCGCAGGAATTCGCGCATTGGAACGCCGAGAATGCCCGCGCGCCCGTGCTGCCCTTCGTCGATTCCGTGCTGCCCATCGTCGCCGCGGGCCGTGCGGACATGGTCGCCGACGACCACGCCATCGCTGACACCATTCGCCTGGAAGCCACGCCCGGCCACACGCCGCATCATGTCGCGCTGCGCGTCGGGCGCGGCGATCACGAGGCGCTGTTCACCGGCGACCTGATCCATTCGCCCTTGCAGGCGCGCTACCCGGAAATCTCGATGCGCGCCGATTTCGACCCTGCGCAGGCCGCCGTCACGCGCCGGCGCGTCCTGGAATGCGCCTGCGAGGCGCGCACGCTGCTGTGCTTCGCGCATTTCCCCTCGCCGTCGCGCGCGCGGCTGTCGCGCTGGGGCGATGGCTTCCGTGCCGAGGCGGTGGGCTGACGCGGGCGCCGTCCTGCCCTAGCCTGTCGCCACCCCGCGCATGGAGACGGGCCTTGGAGGACGCGGACGCCGTACGACCCCTGCCCATCGCGCGCATCATTGCGCCGCGGTCGGTGGCCGTCGTGGGTGCCTCCGACGACGTCGGGAAGTTCGGCGGGCGGGTCATCCACTATCTGCTCAAGCACGGGTTTCCCGGCCGCATCGTGCCGATCAACCCGAACCGCGCCACCATTCGCGGGTTGCCGGCCTTCCCGCGTGTTTCCGCGGCACCCGAACCGCCGGCTGTCGCGATCCTCGCCGTGCCGGCCTCGGCCCTGGAGGCGCAGATCACCGATTGCGCCGCGGCCGGCGTGGGGGCGTGCATCGTCATCACCGGCAAGCTGGCCGAGGCCGGACCGGCGGGCGCGGCGTTGCAGGACCGCGTGCTGGCCATCGCGCGCGCCGTGGGGATGCGCCTGGTCGGGCCGAATTGCCTGGGCATCTTCAATCCGGTCGATCGCGCCATGCTGTCGTCGTCCCTTGCGCTGGAGGAGGACGACTACCGCCCGGGCGGCATCGGCATGGTCAGCCAGTCCGGCGCGCTGATGGGCACGCTGCTGTCCTTCGGGCATCACCATGGCGCGCGCTTCAGCCGCTGCGTCTCGGTGGGCAACCAGGCCGATCTGGCGCTGGAGGATTTCCTCGACTTTCTGGTCTCGGACGACGCCACGCGCGCCATCGCCTTGTACATCGAAGGCCTGCGCGACCCGCGCCGCTTCCGCGCGCTGCTGGGCGCGGCGCGCGCCGCCGGCAAGCCGGTCTTCATCGTCAAGGCCGGGCGCAGCGAGGCGGGCGCGGCCGCCGCGCGCAGCCATACCGCCAGCCTGGCCGGCGCCTTCGCCGCCTTCGAGGCCACCTGCCGCGCCGAGGGCGCGGTGGTGATGGAGGACCCGCAGGCGATGGTGCTGGCCGCCGATGCCTCGCTGCGCCTGCCGCCGCTGCCGGCGCCGGGGCTGGGCCTGGCGCCGATCGCATCCTCGGGCGGCAGCACCGTGACCTTCGCCGACATGGTGCCGGGCCACGGGCTGCGGCTCGCGACGATGGCGCACGCCACGCGCGCGGTGCTGGCGCGCTGGATGCCCGACAGCCACATCCATTTGCCGGTCGATACCGGGTCCTTCCACGAAGGCACCAGCGGCGACGGGCTGGCCGATTGCATCCGCGCCTTCATGGCGGACCCGGATGTCGGCGCCGTGGCGGTGCCGATGACGACGCAGCCGGACATGGCGGGGCGTGCGGCGCTGCTGCCGCCGCTGGCGCGCGCCGGCGGCAAGCCGCTGTTCTACGTGATGGCTGCCGGTGCGGTGGGCGATGCGTCGCGCGATGCGATGCGCGCAGCCGATTTCCCGTTCTTCGACCGGGTGAGCGACGCGCTGTCGGTGATCCGTGCGCTGGATGCCGCGGCGGCGGGGCGCGTCGTGGCATCGCCGCCCGTGCGCCCCGGCGGGCTGGCACCGCTGCCGGACCTGCCCACTGGCGCGCTGACCGAAGGCGAGGCGAAGCGCCTGGTCGCCGCCTGCGGCATTCCGGTCACGCGCGAGATGCCGGCGCGCACGGTGCACGACGCCGTCGCGGCGGCCGAGGCCATCGGCTACCCGGTCGTCCTGAAGGGCGTCAGCCGCGCGGTGGTGCACAAGAGCGACGCGGGCCTGGTGCGGCTGGACCTGCGCGACGCCGAGGCGCTGCGCGTGGCCTTCGGCGAAGTCTCGGCGCGGCTCGGCCCCGGGTCGGAAGGCTGCGTGGTCCAGGAGATGGCGCGCGGCGCGGCGGAACTGTTCCTCGGCGCCACCCACGACCCGCAATTCGGCCCGATGGTGCTGGTGGGTGCTGGCGGCGTGCTGGTCGAAGTCTTGCAGGATGTGCGCATGGCGCCGGCGCCCGTCAGCGTGCCGCAGGCGCGCGCGATGATCGACGCGCTGCGCATCGCGCCCGTGCTGGCCGGCCTGCGCGGCCGCCCCGCGGATATCGAAGCCGCGGCGGATGCGTTGTCGCGCCTGTCCTGGCTCGCCACTGATCTCGGGCCGCGCCTGGTCGAGCTCGACATCAACCCGCTGATCCTGCGCGCGGCAGGGCAGGGCGCGATCGCCGTGGATGCCCGCGCCACACTGGCCAAGGAGGAGACGCCATGAACGCCCCGCTTCATCGCCGTGCCCTGCCCCTGTTGGGCGTTGGCGTTCTGGCAAGGCCCGCCCTTGCGCAGGCCACCTGGCCGCAGCGCCAGGTCACGCTGGTCGTGCCCTATCCGCCCGGCGGCAGCACCGACAATGTCGCGCGGCCGCTGATGGTCGAATGGTCGCGCATCATCGGCGAGACCATCGTCATCGAGAATCGCGGCGGCGCCGGCGGGACCATCGGCGCCGAATTCGTCACCCGCGCGCGACCGGACGGCTACACGCTGCTGCTGTTCCCGACGGCGGTCTTCACCATCAGCCCGACCATGATGCGCCCGCCCTACGACGTCGATCGCGACTTCGCGCCGATCGCCCGCGTCGCGGCCTCGGATGCCTTCGTGGTGGTCAATCCATCGGTACCGGCGCGCACCATCCGGGAGCTGATCGACTACGCCAAGGCCAATCCGGGTGGGTTGCGCTTCGGGTCCGCCGGCAACGGCACCATCACCCAGCTGCAATGCGAGATCCTGGGGGATCACGCGCGGGTGCGGCTGGAGCACGTGCCCTATCGCGGATCGGGCCTGGCGGTGAACGACCTGGTCGCGGGGCATATCCAGATGATGTGCGACCCGGCCACGCTGCCCATGGTGCGGCAGGGACGGCTGCGCGCGCTGGCGAGCTTCGGCGACCAGCGCCACCCGGAATTCCCCGACGTGCCAACGCTGTTGGAATCCGGCCTGGCGGATCGCGGCGCGATGTCGTGGTTCGGCATCGCCGCGCCGGCCGGCACGCCGATGCCGGTGCGCACGCGCATCGCCGCGACGCTGGAACAGGCGCTGAAATCCGGGGATGTCGCACGCGGCCTCGCCATCGGTGGCCTGCGCCCCGCCTTCGAGACCGGCGAGGCCTTCGCCAACCGCATCACCGGCGAGCGGGCCATCTTCGCCGAGATCATCCGCCGTACCGGCGCAGGAGTGAACTGACGTGGAACTGGTCAAAGTCTCGGACGAGGGTCCGGTCCGCATCCTGACGCTGAACAACCCTGCCAAGGGCAACGCCATCAGCAAGCCGATGGCCGAGCAGGTGCAGCGCGCGATGCAGGAGTTCGAGCAGCGTGCCGACCTGCGCGTGGCGATCATCACCGCCGAGGGCACCCGCGCCTTCACCTTCGGCGCCGACGTGGCCGACCCGCCGGAGTTGTGGCGTGCCATTCCGACCGTCGGCTACAAGCCGCTGAAGCCGGTGATCTGCGCGGTCGAGGGCTGGTGCGTCGGCGGCGGGATCGTGCTGGCCATGATGTGCGACCTGATGGTCTGCGGGTCGACCGCGAAGTTCTACTACCCGGAGGCGAAGCTCGGCCTGACCGGCGGGATGATCGCGGGGCTGGTCAGCCGCGTGCCGCACAAGATCGCCATGGAGATCGCGCTGCTGTGCCGCACCATCGACGCCGCGCGCGCCGAGCGCGTCGGCCTGGTGAACGAGGTGGTGCCGGAGGGCCAGGCTCTCGACACCGCGCGGCAATGGGCGGCCGACCTGTGCGGCATGGCGCCGATGGTCCTTGGCGAGATCAAGCGCATGGTGACCGAGGAGATTTTGCCGCGCGGCCCGTCGGAACAGATGGCGATCCATGGGCAGCGCATGGCGGCGATCCGCAACTCGGCCGACTTCGTCGAGGGCAAGGCGGCGTTCCGCGAAAAGCGCGCGCCGAACTTCGAGGGGCGCTGAGCGTGCCGGGGCCGCTGGCGGGGCTGCGCGTGCTGGAACTCGCCGGCATCGGCCCGGGGCCGTTCTGCTGCATGATGCTGGCGGACCTGGGGGCGGAGGTGTTGCGCATCGACCGCCCCGAGGGGCCGCCCGGCGGACATCCGGCGGATGTGCTCGGCCGCGGGCGGCGATCCGTGGCGCTGGACCTGAAGCGGCCTGAAGCGATCGCGGCGGTGCTCGCGCTGCTGGAACGCGCAGATGTGCTGGTCGAGGGCTTCCGCCCCGGCGTGACGGAGCGGCTCGGCCTCGGGCCGGAAGCCTGCCACGCGCGCAACCCGCGCCTGGTCTATGGCCGCATGACGGGCTGGGGGCAGGATGGGCCTCTGGCGTCGGTGGCGGGGCACGACATCACCTACATCGCGTTGACCGGCGCGCTGTGGTCGATGGGGCGGGCGGGTCAGCGCCCGGTGCCGCCGCTCAACCTGGTCGGCGATTTCGGCGGCGGCGGGATGCTGCTGGCCTATGGCGTCATGGCGGCGCTGTTCGAGGCGCAGCGCAGCGGGATCGGCCAGGTCGTGGATGCGGCGATGACGGATGGCTCCGCCACGCTGATGGGCGCGTTCTTCGGGCAGCTTGCGCAGGGGCGGTGGAAGAATGCGCGCGAGAGCAACATGCTCGACGGCGCCTGCCCCTACTACGACACCTATGACTGCGCGGATGGGAAGTTCATCGCGGTCGGCGCGCTGGAGCCGCAATTCTTTGCCCTGCTGCTGCAGGGGCTGGGCCTCGACGCGGCGCGCTTCGCGGACCGCACCGACCCGGCCCGCTGGCCGGCGATCCGCGCGGAGTTCGCCGCCATCTTCGCCAGCAAGCCACGCGACCATTGGGCCGCGCTGTTCGAGGGCGGCGATGCCTGCGTGGCGCCGGTGCTCGACCTCGAGGAAGCACCGCGTCATCCGCACAATGTCGCGCGCGGGACGTTCTTGGCGCGCGGCGGTGGGTCGCAGCCGGCACCGAGCCCGCGCTTCTCCCGCACGCCGGCCGGCGAACCCACCCCGGCGCCACGGCGCGGCGGGCAGGGCGCGGCGGCGCTGGCCGATTGGGGGGTCGACCCCGCCACCATCGCCGCCGCCCTTCCTGGCTGACACGCGCGCCCGCCGCGGGGTAGTCTGGCGACAACCAATCGAGGATACGTCCATGGACACCGCCGCCCCGCCCGCGGGCTCCGCGCGCAGCGTCTTCAACGCCGACCACGAGCTGTTCCGCACCCAGGTGCGGCGCTTCTTCGAACGCGAGATCGTCCCGTATCACCGCGATTGGGAACGCGCCGAGATCGTGCCGCGCGAGGTGTGGCTGAAGGCCGGCGCGGAAGGGCTGCTCTGCCCGATGATGGCGGAGGAATGGGGCGGCGCGGGCGCGGATTTCGGCTACGCCGCCATCATCATCGAGGAGATCGCGCGCACCAACGCCTCGGGCATCGGCTTCCCGCTGCATTCCGATATCGTGGTGCCCTACATCGAGGAATTCGCCACCCCCACGCGCCAGCGCGAATGGCTGCCGCGCATGGCGAAGGGCGAAATCATCACCGCCATCGCCATGACCGAACCGGGCATGGGCTCCGACCTCAAGGCGGTGAAGACGCATGCGCGGCGCGACGGGTCGGACTGGATCATCAACGGGTCGAAGACCTTCATCTCCAACGGCCAGAACTGCGGCCTGGTCATCGTGGTGTGCAAGACCGACCCTGGCGCGGGCCGCAAGGGCATCAGCCTGATCTGCGTCGAGGAAGGCACGCCCGGCTTCACCAAGGGCCGCAACCTCGAGAAGATCGGCCTGCATGCGACGACGTGCGCGTGCCGGCGGAGAACCTGCTCGGCGAGGAGAATGCCGGCTTCTCCTACCTCATCAGGAACCTGCCGCAGGAACGCCTGGTCATCGCCATCCGCAGCGCCATGTCGATGGAGGTGATGCTGCAGAAGACCATCGACTACGCCAAGGACCGCAAGGTGTTCGGCCAGACGGTGTTCGACTTCCAGCACAACCGCTTCAAGCTGGCGGAACTGCGCGCGCAGGCCAACATGTTCCGCGTGTTCTGCGACCACTGCCTGGCGCTGCACATGCAGGGCGGATTGTCGATCGACCTGGCCGCGCAGGCCAAGCTGCTGGGCACGGAGATGCAGAACCGCCTGCTGGACGACTGCCTGCAGATGCATGGCGGCAACGGCTACATGGCCGACTACGAGATCGGCCGCGCCTGGGCCGATGCGCGCGTCGGCCGCATCTATGGCGGCAGTTCCGAGATCATGAAGGAAATCATCGCGCGCACCCTGTGACGCGCGAGGGACACAACCGGGAGGACAAGAATGACCATCATCACCCGCCGCGCCACGCTCGGCGCCGTGCTGGCCGCACCCGCACTCCGCGGCGCCGCCGCGCAGGAACGCTTCCCCAACCGGCCCATCACCATCTACGTGCCCTTTCCCGCGGGCGGGGCGACCGATGTGCAGATGCGGTCCTTCGCCGAGGCCGCCACGCGCCATTTCGGCCAGACCGTGCTGGTCGAGAACCGCCCCGGCGCGGGCAGCACGCTCGGTGCCGCGGCGGTCGCCCGCGCGCGGCCGGATGGCTATGTCGTCTCGCAGATGACGTTGCCGGCCCTGCGCCTGCCGCACATGCAGCGCATGCCCTATGACGTGACCAAGGACTTCACGCCGATCATCCACCTGACCGGCTACCTGTTCGCCGTGGTGGTGCGCGCCGATGGTCCCTACCGGACCTGGGCCGACCTGGTGGCGGATGCGCGCCGTCGACCGGGCCAGGTGCGCCTGGGCAATACGGGTGCGAATGGCACCCCGCATCTGACGCTGGTCGACCTGGCGGCGCGCGAGCGGCTCGACATCGTGCACGTGCCCTTCCGCGGCGAGGGCGACATGGTCCCGGCGATGCTTGGCGCGCATATCGAGGGCGGCGCGGGCGGATCGGGCGTCGGGCAACTGGTCGACGAAGGCAAGCTGCGCTTCCTGAACGTGTGGTCGCGCGAACGCTCGCCGCGCTGGCCCGCCGTGCCGACACTGATCGAACTGGGCTATGCCGACATGGTGGTGACATCGCCCTATGGGCTGGTGGCGCCCGCCGGTCTCGACCCCGCCATCCGTCGCGCGCTGCATGATGGCTTCAAGGCGGCGTTGTACGATCCGGCGCATATCGCGACGCTGCGGCGGCTCGACCAGCCGCTGGAATACCTCGACAGCGAGGCCTATGCGCGGAACATGATCGAGGTCTACGAGCAGGAGCGCCAGCGCGTCGAACGGCTCGGCCTGCGCACCGGCTAAAGGTAGCGTTCCTTCAGGATCCTGCGCAGCAGCTTGCCGGCCTCGCTGCGCGGGAGTTCGTCGGTGAATTCGTAGGACCGTGGGCGTTTGGGGCCGGCCAGGTGCTCGCGGCACAGGGCGTCGAGCGCCGCCTGCAAGCCATCGCTGCCGGCGCGTGGCACGACCACAGCGTGCACCTGTTCGCCGAATTCCGCGTGCGGGATGCCGACCACGGCGACTTCCGCGACGTCCGGGTGGCGCACCAGCACCGCCTCGATCTCGGCGGGGTAGATGTTGACGCCGCCCGACAGGATCAGGTCCGCGCGGCGATCCGACAGGAACAGCCAGCCCTGCTCATCGATGCGCCCGAGGTCGCCCAACGTCGCGCGGCCGCGCGCATCATAGGCCGCAGCGGTCTTGTCGGGCGCATTGTGGTAGGCGAAGCGCGGCGCGCCCTCGAAGCAGATGCGCCCGACCTCGCCAGGCGCCAGGTCGCGGCCGTCGTCGTCGCAGATGTGCAGCGACACGCCGTTCACCGGACGACCGACCGTGCCGGGCCGCACCAGCCAATCCTGCGGCGAGACCACGGTGGTGCCGACGCTCTCCGACCCCGCGTAGTATTCCCAGATGATCGGCCCCCACCACGCCATCATCCGCTGCTTCACGCCGACCGGGCAGGGGGCGGCGGCGTGGATGGCGACGCGGTGCGAGGACAGGTCGAAACGCGCGCGGTCGGCCTCGGGCAGCGCGAGCAGGCGCACGAACATGGTCGGCACCCATTGGCTGTGCGTGACGCGGAAGCGCTCGATCAGTTCCAGCGCGCGCAGCGGGTCGAATTTGTTCATGACCACCACGGTGCCGCCCTCGGCGATGGTGCGGCGGATGGTGAAGCTGTGCGGTGCGGCGTGATACAGCGGCGCGGGCGAGAGGTAGGTCATCTCCGGGCCGCAGCCGTACAGCGTCTTCCACGTCATGTCCCAGTCCGGCGCGAGGCGGTTCTCCCATGCCACCAATGGGCGCTTGATCCCCTTCGGCAGGCCGGTGGTGCCGGACGAATACAGGAATTCCCGCCCTACCGGGCGTGGTTCCAGCGGCGTGTGCGGCGCGCCCGCGATGGCTGCCTCGAAGGATTCGTAGCCGGGCAGGCCCTCGCCCACCGCGAAGCACGGCACGCCGCCGGTGGCCCCTTCGCGCAGCATGGCGGTCGCGAGCTCCGCCACGCCTGGCGAGACGATCACCGCGCGCGCGCCCGCATCGCCCAGCATGTAGGCGACCTCGTTGGGCCGCAGGTGAACCGACAGCGGCGTGTAATAGAGTCCGGCACGCCGGCAGGCGAAGGCAACCTCGAAGAATTCCGGACGGTTGTCCATCAGCATGGCAATGCCGTCGCCGGGCTGCAGGCCCAGCGAGACCAGCCACTGCGCGATGCGGGTCGCACGCGCGTCCAAGTCGCCGAAGGTGATGGAGCGCCCGATATCCGGGAAATGCGCCGCGACCTTGTCGGGCGTCGCCTGCGCCCAGCGCGCCAGCAGCGCCATGCCGTTTCTCTCCGTCGTTCAACGCAAGCCTGCTGTCGCGCATTCGCCGCGTCAACGCGCCTTGCGGCGGGCGCGCTGGCGCGCTGCAATGGCCCCATGGCCGAACCCGCTCCCGCGCGCCCTGCATCCACCGTCCTGCTGCTGCGCGATGGCGCAGGGGGCCTCGAAGTGTTCATGGTGGTGCGCCACCACGAGATCGACTTCGCCTCCGGCGCGCTGGTGTTTCCGGGCGGGCGGGTCGAGGCGTCGGACGCCGTGCTGGCCGGCGGCGATGCCGCGGCGGCCTTCCGCGTGGCGGCGATCCGCGAGACCTGGGAGGAATGCGGGGTGTTGCTCGCGTTGCCCGGCGCGCCGGCGCCCGCCGACGGCGAATTCGCCGCCATGCTGGCCGCGCGCGCGCTGGTGCCCCACATCGCCGGCCTTGCGCCCTTCGCGCATTGGATCACGCCGGAGCCGGTCCCCAAGCGCTACGACACGCACTTCTTCCTCGCCGCCGCGCCGGCCGACCAGGATGCGGTGCATGACGGGCAGGAAGCGGTGGACAGCGTGTGGATCCGGCCTGTCGACGCGCTGCAAGCCGGGCTGGCGGGGTCGCGCAAGCTGGTCTTCCCGACGCGCATGAACCTGACGAAGCTCGCGCGTCACGCCAGCGTGGCAGAGGCCTTTGCCGCGGCACACGCCACCCCGGTGGTGACCGTCATGCCGCAGATGCGCATGACGGCGGCGGGGCGCGTGCTGCGCATCCCCGCCGCGGCGGACTACGGTGGCGAGGAATTCCTGGCGGGCGACCCGCCGTCGATGTGATGAGGGATCAGCCCATGGCTCCGCGCCGCATGCGCTTCGGCATCTTCCTGGCCCCCTTCCATCGCGTGGGGGACAACCCGACGCTCGCGATCGAGCGCGATATCAACCTGATCGAATGGCTCGACCACCTCGGCTTCGACGAGGCCTGGATCGGCGAGCATCATTCCGCCGGCTGGGAGACCATCGCGTCGCCCGAGATCATCATCGGCGCCGCGGCGGAACGCACCAAGCACATCCGGCTGGGGTCGGGCGTCACCAGCCTGCCCTATCACCACCCGCTGCTGGTGGCGCAGCGCTTCGTGCAGCTGGACCACATGACGCGCGGGCGGGTGATGCTGGGCTGCGGGCCGGGCGCACTCGTCTCGGACGCCTACATGATGGGGATCGACCCGGCGCACCAGCGGCGCCGGATGGATGAATCGCTGACCGCCATCACGCGGCTGCTCGCCTGCGAGGAACCGGTCACGATGGAGACCGACTGGTTCACGCTGCGCGATGCACGGCTGCATCTCGCGCCGTATTCCGAGCCGTGCTTCCCGATTTCGGTGGCGTCCTCCACCACGCCCTCCGGCGCGCTGGCGGCGGCGAAGCATGGGCTGGGCCTGCTGTCGCTCGGCGCAGGGCTGCCGGGCGGACCGAAGTCACTCGCGGATCAGTGGCGGATGGCGGAAGCCGAGGCCACGAAGCACGGCAAGGCCATGGACCGCGCCAAGTGGCGCCTGGTCGTGAACCTGCACTGCGCCGAGGATGACGAGCGCGCCTTGCGCGATGTGCGCGTCGGCGAGGTGCAGGAGACGCTGACGTATTTCAGCGAGACGCTCGGCCGCCCGCCGATGCGATCCGAGGACCCGCTGCGCGATGGCCTTGCGATGGGCTCGACGCTGGTCGGTTCGCCCGAGACGGTGGCAGCGGGCATCGAGCGCCTGCTGTCCTTCACCGATGGCGGCGCCGGCGGCATCCTGTTCCGCGCCCATGACTGGGCGGATCGCGAGGCAACCTGGCGGTCCTACGAATTGTTCGCCCGCTGGGTCATGCCGCGCTTCCAGGGTTCGCTCGCGATGCCGCAGCAATCGCGCGACTGGGTCAGCGCCAATCGCGAGACGATCTTCGCGCCGAACATGGCCGCGCTGAAGCAGGCCTTCCGCGATGCGGGGCAGGAGGCGCCGGAATTCTCGCGCCTCGAGCTCCACACCGGGAAGGTGGACCTGCCGAAGGTCTAGTTGATCGTGAGGTTGAGGCGACGGATCACCGCGCCTTCCTCGACGATGATCCGCTGGACCGAGGCGCGATAGTCGTCGCTGTTCATGTAAATGACCGGCATGTCGAAGCGTTCCAGCACGGCCAGGTGCGCCGGGTCGGTGAGCGCTGCCTTGAAGGCATCGTGCAGCACGCGCACCACGCCGGGGTCCATGCCCTTCGGCCCCCCCAGGCCATAGGGCGAGGCGGAGACGATGTCGAAGCCGCTCTCGCGCAGCGTCGGCACGTTCGGGTAGCGCTTGGCGCGCTCCGCGCCCCAGGTGACCAGCAGCCGGAACTGCCCGCCATCGACCAGCGGCGCCCAGGACGTGCTGTCCGCCATCGCCTGCGTGCCGCCGCTCAGTAGCGATTGCGCATTGTCGGCGCCGCCGCGGAAGGGCACGTGCAGGAACTCGATGCCGCGCTCGGCGGCGATGCGTTCCATGGTGATGTGCAACGTGCTGCCCACGCCTGGCGAGCCATAGGCGATCTTGCCCGGATTGGCCTTCGCGTCGTCGAGGAATTGCTGCCAGGTCTGCCAGGGGCTGTCGGCCTTCACCACCACGCCGAACAGGTAGCCGGTCAGGTGGATGACATAGGTGAAGTCCCGCATCGGGTCCCAGGTCGGGCGCGATGTCATCATCGGGAAGCGGAAGGCGGTGATCGGCAGCTGGCCGACAAGGTGGCCGTCGCCGCGCGCTTCCGCCGCCATGATCTGCGCGCCGAGCGTGCCCGAGGCGCCGCCGCGATTCTCGATGACCACCGGCTGGCCGAGGTGGCGCGTGGCGACCTCCGCCAGCGCGCGCAACTGGCCGTCGGTCGATCCGCCCGGCGGCCATGGCACGATCAGGCGGATGGGCCGGTTCGGAAAGCCCGCCTGCGCAAGCGCGGGGGCGGCGAGCAGCGCGCCCCCCGTTGCGATGAGGCCGCGGCGCGTGATGGTCATGGTGATGTTCTCCCTGCTTCTTCGTGCCGGCGCCGCGGTTGGTTCCGCGGCGCCGCGGTGCGGCTCAGGGCCGCTGGTTGCTCAGCACAACGGTGCCGGAGGCGGAGAACATCCCGCCCACGCCATGCGCCACGCTGATCTTCACATCCGGCACCTGCGCCGGTGCGGTGCCGCGCACCTGGCGCACGCTCTCCTGCAGGGCGAACATGCCGTACATGCCGGTGTGCGTGTAGGACAGCCCGCCGCCATTGGTGTTGAGCGGCAGCTTCGCACCGGGGCGGGTGTTGCCCTCCCAGATGAAGTCCTTCGCCTCGCCGCGGCCGACGAAGCCGAGGTCCTCGAGGCCGTACATCGGCAGATGCGCGAAGGCGTCGTAGATCATCAGGTGGTCGACATCGGAATGCTTGATGCCGGCCATGCGGAAGGCCTCGGGCCCCGCCACGCGGAAGGCGCGGCTGGACGTGAAGTCCTCCATCTGGCTGACCATGGTGGTCTCGACGGATTCGCCGCTGCCCAGGATGTAGCAGGGCTTGGTCGGGAAATCCTTGGCGCGGTCGGAGGAGGTGAGGATCAGCGCGCCGCCGCCATCCGTGACCAGGCAGCATTGCAGCAGCCGGAACGGGTAGGCGATCATCTTGCTGTTCAGCACATCCGCGACCGTGATCGGGTCCTTGAAGGCGGCGCGGGGGTTCTTCGCCGCCCATTCGCGCTGCACGACGGCAACCATCGCCATCTGTTCGTGCGTGACGCCGTATTTCTTCATGTAGCGCAGCACGGGGATGGGAAAGAGCGTCGGCGGTCCCATCGGGCCGAAGGGCGCCTCGAACTGGCCATTCAGCGATTGCGGCTCGGGCGGGCGCGGCGTGGCGTTGACGCGGGACTTGCCGCTCTCGCCATGGGTGATGAGGATGGTCTTGGCATAGCCCGCATGGATGGCGGCCGCCGCGTGGCGGACATGCAGCATGAAGGAACAGCCGCCGACACCCGTGCCATCGACCCATTTCGGCGTGATGCCGAGGTAGTGGGCGATCTGCTGCGGCATCATCGGACCGACGCAGGCCACGCCGTCAATGTCGGACGGCTTCAGCCCCGCATCGGCCATGGCGTTCAGCGCGGCATCGGCATGCAGCATGATCTGCGCCATGTCGGGAATGGCGCCGAGCTTCGTGGTCTCGGCGGCGCCGACGATCGCGATCTCACCTGGCTTGATCATCGGATCAGGCTCCCTTCGCCGGGCGGAACAGGGCGAGCGTGATGTCCTCGTCCATCTTGGTGAACGCCACCTCCAACGGCATGTCGAGCACCAGCGCCTCGGGCGTCTGCGGGCAGTCGACGATGTTGGTCATCATGCGCGGGCCTTCCTCCAGCTCCACGACCGCGATCGCGTAGGGCGGCTTGAAGCCGGGCACCGGGCGGTGATGGATGACGTAGGAATGCAGCGTGCCGCGGCCGGAGGCTTCGAACACTTCCACGTTGCGCGTGCCGGTGTACGGGCTGAAGGGGCGCGGCGGGAAATACGCCTTCCCGGTATCGCCGCAGCGCTGCAGCAGCAGCTTGCCGTCGCGCGTGCCGTCCCAGAAATGCTTGGTCTCGGGTGTCGGTTCCGGCCGCGCGCGGCCCGGTTCGAGTGTCATCTGGCGCTTCCTCCTGCCTGCCTTGCCTGCATCGTCGCGCGAAGCGGGCCGCGGCGGAAGGGGGGCGTCAGAGATCGAGGATGCGTTCGGGTGCGGCGCGTCCGCGCAGCAGGTCCCACAGCCCGATCATGTTGCCGCGGAAGCGGCCCCGACGATCGGCCCAGGGCTCAGGCTTCAGGGACCGCACCAGGTTCGCCAGGCAATGCCGCGCCGCGGACGGGATCGCGTGGTTCCAGGGGAAGGTGCCCTTGCGCGCGAGGTAGACAGGGTTCACCACCTGCGAATAGCCCAGCCGCACCTGCTTCACGCGCCCGGACTTCGACCCGAGATGCACGCCGCGCGCGCCTGCCAGCCGCAGGATCGCGCCATGGCGGCCGAGCTGGCGCGTCACGTCGATATCCTCGTACCAGGCATAGAGCGGCAGGCGTTCATCGACGCGGATCGCCTGCGCGCGCACGACGTCCATGCGGAAGGCCATGTTGCAGCCATAGCCGTTGAAATGCGGCGCCATCGCCATGGCATCCGTCGGGGACGTATCGGCGGCGAGCAGCGCGGCACCTTCCTCCAGCGAATAGCCCGGGCCGTTCGCGCCATCCGCCACCACCGTGCCGGTTGCCACCACCATGTCCGGCCGTGCGGCAAAGCCCGCTTCCAGGACGGCGAGATACGTCGGCGCGCAGAGGAAATCATCGTCGAGGAACAGCACCACGTCGCAATCATCCGCGGCATCCAGGATGGCGTTGCGCTGCCTCGGCAGGCCGGCCGGGGCGGTGATGAACTCGGCGCCGGTGCAGCCCGTGACGTCGTCGGGTGTCACGTGGCAGACGATGATGCGGTCGGGCGCGCGCGTCTGGCGGCGCAGGTCGGCCAGTACGCCTGCGAGGACCGCGGGCCGGCCGCGCGTGGCGATGCCGATCGCGATGCGCATCACGCGGCTTCCGTCAGCGGCGGCAGGCTGCGCTTGGCGCGCGCTTCCGCGGCCAGGGCACCCGTCACGCGCCCGCGCCAGGTCGTGAAGTAGTACGCCGCATCATGCAGGCGGCCGCGCAGCAGGCTGACCGCGACTCCGCCCAGCGGCCGCACCAGGAACGCCATCCACGCCGAGGCTGGTGCGCCGTGCCGGCGCAGCGCGAAGCCGAGGCCGCGCCCATAGGCCCCCGCGCGCGCCACCGCGACATCGGACAGTCGCTTGTCGGGATGGATGATGCGCAGGTCCGCGTCGTAGCGCGCGTGCAGCCCGGCCGCCATGGCGCGGCACACCAGGTCGTTGCCCTCGGCTGAGCCGAAGCGCGTGCCCGGGCCCATGCCCTCGTCGAAGCCGCCGAGGGACAGCGCCGTCGCGCGGGGGAGAAACAGGTTGAACTCGATCACACTGGTCCAGACGTTGGACAGATCGATCGCGCCGCCATCCGTCCGCCAGCGGCCGGAGCCCAGCCCGCCCTCGGGCGAAGCGGCCGGACCGGTCAGCACGGCCAGCGTCGGGCTTGCCGCGAACGCCGCATCCACACGGTTCAGCACGCCCGGCGGATAGAGGCAGTCATCATCCGGGAAGGTCACGATGTCCCCGCGCGCGTGGCGCAGGCCGAGGTTGCGCGCGTGGTTCGCGTTGCGCACGGAGGAGCGGAAGCGCCGCAGCGGCAGGCGCGGCGCATAGGCTGCTTCGATGGGCGCCAGGCGTTCATCCGCGTTCTGGTCGACGATGATGACTTCGATGTCGGTGCGCCCCTGCGCCAGCAGGCTGTCGAGCAGCGCGCCCACCTCCGCATCCCGCCCCAGCGTCGCGACCACCAGCGAGAACCTCATGCCCGCTGCGCCTCCTCGACCACGCGGCGCATCGCCGCGCGGAAGGCGGTGCGGGAGAAGCGTTCCGCCTGCGCGCGGCAGGCCGCGGGGGCGATGGACAGCGTCTCGAAGTGGCCAACCGCGGCGATGATGGCGTCCGCTGTCTGTTCCTCGAAGAACACGCCGGTTTCCGGCGGAGTCACGATATCCCGCGCACCACCACGGCCATACGCGATGACCGGCGTGCCGCAGGCCAGCGCCTCGACGGTGGCGATGCCGAAATCCTCCTCGGCGGCAAACACGCAGGCGCGGGCCGATTGCGTCAGCGCGACCAGTTCGGGCGTCGCGACACGGCCGCGGAATTCGATGTTCGGCGCGCCGGCGGCGGCCTCGCGCACGCGCGCTTCGTTGGTGCCGTCGCCGACGATCACCAGGCGGCGCGTCGGCATGCGCGCGAAGGCGGCGGCGATGATCTCGATTCGCTTGTAGGGCACCATGCGCGAGGCGGTGAGGTAGAAGTCGCCCTTCGCTTCCTGCAACGCGAAGCGTTCCACATCCACCGGCGGATGCACGACGATGCTCTCCCGCCGCCAGGCCTTGGCGATGCGCTCGGCGATGTAGGTGGAGTTCGCCACCACCACGTCGGGCCCCGCGGCGCTGGCGCGGTCCCAGATGCGCAGCTTGTGGAGCAGGCGGCGCGCATAGATGCCCGTCAACCCGCCTTCCTTGCCGGATTCGCGCAGATATTGGTGGTGCAGGTCCCATGCGTAGCGCATCGGGCTGTGCACGTAGCTCACATGCAACTGTCCCGGCCCGGTGATGACCCCCTTGGCCACCGCATGCGACGACGACAGCACCAGGTCGTAGCCGGTCATATCGAACTGCTCGATCGCCATCGGCATCAGCCCGAGATACTTGCGGAAATGCCGGCGCGCGAAGGGCAGGCGCTGGAGGAAACTGGTTCGCACGGGACGCCCGCCGAGGAAGCCGCGCTCGGACTCGGGCATGAAGTCCACCAGCACGTGCAGGTCGGCCTGCGGCCATTCGGCCAGCAGTTGCTCGACCACACGCTCCGACCCGGCGAAGGAATCCAGCCATTCATGGACGATGGCGACCTTCATGCGATGCGGTCCTTCAGCAGCGCCAGGAGTACCCGCGCCGCGCGTTCCCAGGTGAAGGCCGCCGCGCGTTCCAGCCCCGCCGCGCGCAGCCCGTCGCGCAGCCCGTCCTCCGTGACCAGGCGGTCGAGCGCCTCGGCCAGCGTGGCCGGCTGCGCCGGGTCGAAATACAGCGCGGCGGATGCGCAGACTTCCGGCACCGCCCCGGCATGCGCGGCGACCACCGCGCAGCCGCAGGTCATGGCCTCCAGCGGCGGCAATCCGAAGCCCTCGTAGCGGGAGGGAAACACCAGGCAGAGCGCGTTCTGGTACAGCGCGCGCAGTTCGGCATCCGACACCCGACCCAATACGCGCGCGGCCCCGGCCGCCACCGCGCCACCGGCGCGGAACACCGCCGGATCGGCCGCGCCGGCCACGGCCAGCGTCAGACCGTGGCGGCCCAGCACCTCGGCCGCCGCGGTCAGCGCCGCGAGGTTCTTGTGCGCCGCCGGATTGCCCACCACCAGCGCGTAGCGTGCCGGTTCCAGCCCGTGCCTTGCCAGCACGGTTCCGTCGGCCGGGATGCGAAGGATGTGCTCGCCTCCCTCGGGCAGGACACCGATCGATGCGGCATCCACGCCCAGCGCCGCAGCGATCCGCCCGCGCGAGAACTCCGACACCGTCAGCAGCCGCGCCCCGCCACGCGCCAGGCGCCTCTGCAGCAGCCGGTACCAGGTGCGGAAGGCGAAGGAGTAGCTCTCGGGCGTGTCGAAGGCACCGGCGTCGTGGATCACCACGGCCTGGCGCGCACCCGCCAGGATCGGCGCGGTATTGCCGAGGTTCACCAGCAGGTCCCCCCGCAACGCGCGCGGCAGGTCGACCTGCTCCCAGGCCTGGCCGCCGCGCGTTCCGACCGGCTCCGCACGCAGCGCGCGCAGCCCGGCATCGCGGGCGCCGGGCGGGTGCAGCACACGCGCGACCGGCCATTCGCCTTGCACCGCCAGGGCATCGGCCGCGGCGGTGATCTCGGTGGCGAAGCGCTGCACGCCGGTCATGCCCTGCGTCAGGAAGCGGCCGTTGATGGCGATGCCGGTCATGCGCGCGCCATCCCCGCGCGCCGCAGCAGCGCTGCGCGATCCTCGGCGGGTGCGATCCGCCAGCCGAGCACGACGACCACTGCCAGGGTCAGCGCACCCACCGCGGCGGCCGCGGCCAGCCCTGGCAACGGCACCATCACCGCGAGCCCGATCCCCGCCGCGCCCAGCAGCGGCAGCAGGGCGCGTCCGGCATCCCTCGCGGGCGGGTAGAAGCGCGCCGCCAGCAGGAAGCGTCCCGCGCAATCGGCTGCCGCCCGCAATGCCCAGGCGATCGCCGCGCCCTCGATCCCCATCAGAACCAGCAGCGCCGCGCCCAGCGGCAGGAACACCGCCGCCTGCACCAACGAGAACGTCGCCACCACCTCGGGCCGTCCGATGGCGTCCAGCAGCGTGCCCGGCACGAAGGCCAGGCACGAGAAGAAGATCCCGACGCCCAGGATGCGCAGCACCATCCCGCCGCCATCGGCGAATGCCGAACCGAGCCACAACCACAGCAGCCATTCGGCCAGCGCGACCAGCACCAGGCAGGCGGGCAGCACCAGGCCGGCCACGATCAGCGCACCGCGGCGCATCAGCAGCGCGGTGCGCTCGGGCGCCGAACGGAAGGATGACGCGATGGCGGGCAGAAGCGTCTGCGCCACCGCGACGGGCAGGATCCACATGCGCATGACAAGGTCCAGCGGTGTCGCATAGAACGCCACCGCCGTCAGCCCGATCAGGGCGCCCACCAAAAAGCGGTCGGCATACAGCAGCACCTGCGTCAGCGCGCCCGACAGCGACATCCACCCGCCCTGGCGCAGCAGCGGCCGCAGCAGCCGAAAGCCCGGGCGCGTCAGGCCAAGCCCCGGCACGTCGCGCCAGGCCAGCGCGGCATAGGCCAGGCCGCTCACCAGGCGCACCAGCACCAAGGCCACCATCACCGCCACCAGGCTGTCGAAGGCCAGCAGCGCGATCACCGGGCCGAGGTAGTAGAAGACGCTGACCGGCATGTTCACGAGGTTCGCCGCGCGGAAGCGCTGCCAGGCCGCCAGTACGCCCCACAGCGCCGCGTTGATCACCACCAGCGGCGCGGCGGCCGCCAGCACGCGGAACGCCGCCAAGGCTTCCGCTTCGAGGTCCGGCGGTACGCGCAGCACGCGCCCGACCAGCACCGGCATGAAGGCCCAGGCCAGCGCGGCCATGAGGATCGACACGCCCAGCAGCGACCACAGCGTGGCACTGACCAGGGCCGGCGCCTCGGCACCACGGCCTTCGCCGATGCGCTCCGACACCGCGCGCGTCAGCGCCATGCCGAGGCCGAGGTCGAAGACGCCGAAGATACCCACCAGCGCCAGCGCCAGGGTGAACAACCCCCAGCGCTCCGTCCCCATCAGGTGGACCAGCACCGGTGTCAGCGCGAGCGCCAGCAGCAGCGGAATGCCGCGCCCGAGCGCATTCCACAGCACGCCGGAGACGAGCCGCCGCCCGCCGGCCCGATCCTCTGCGCCCTCGGGCGCGGTGGCTGTCATTACGTGGCTCCGAATCGGGTCGCGTTGGGGCGTATGGGGAAGCGCAGCCTAGCGCGGTGGGCGTGGCGAGGCTGCATGGTGTGCGAAGGCGGCCGTACGATGGGCCGCCGCCCTCACCCCGATTGCCGGCGGATCGCGATCCGCGCGATCCGGGAGCGCACAGCGCTATCGCGCCCAGGCGACCGTCGAACCCAGCGCAACAGTGCAGGGCGCGACGGCGAGGGCTGCGGATGCGGCCCGCCCGCCGTTTGAGGGCTCGAGAAAAGCGGGCGGCCTGGTTCGCCGGAAGCGGTCAGTGCGCGCCGCGGCGCGACAGGACGGCGACCGGCGTCTTCAGCAGGATGCGCATGTCCGCAAGCATCGAGGGCTGCGACACATAGGCGACATCGAGCGCGACGCGCTGGTCGTAGGTGGTCTCGGACCGCCCGCTCACCTGCCACAGGCCGGTGATGCCGGGACGCACCATGAGGTAGTGCGCCGCGGCCGCGCCGTAGTGCCGGTCGAGCTCGGCCTGCGTAACCGGGCGCGGGCCGACGATGCTCATCTCGCCGCGCAGGACGTTGATCAGCTGCGGCAGCTCATCGAGCGAGGTGGCGCGCAGGAAGCGGCCGATGCGCGTGATGCGCGGGTCGTTCTTCAGCTTGCGGGTCGCTTCCCACTCGGCGCGCGCGTCCGGGTCGGCGGCGAGCAGCGCATCGAGCCGCGCCTGGCTGTCCACCACCATGGAGCGGAACTTCATGCAGCCGAAAAGGCGGCCGAAGCGGCCGACTCGCGGATGGGCGTAGAAGGCCGGCCCGCCATCGGCGCGCACCAGCAGCGCCACCACCAGGAAGAAGGGTGAGGCCAGCAGCAGCGCGGCGCCGGCGATCGCGATGTCGACCGCCCGCTTGGCCATCGGCAGCCGCGCCGCGGCGCGGTCGGCGGAACCGAGGAAGCCCGACAGGGTCGCGACGGCGCGCCAACGCGCATCCTGCGGGGGAAGAGGACCAACCGGAACGCTGGACATGAGCGAGTTCGGCCTTCTGGGTGTACCGGCGCCGGCGACAGGCCGGCGGCGGCCAGGGGGGTCCCTGGGACCTGGAGGCCCTCGCCGCTGTCGCGGCCGGGGGCGGACCCGGTCCTCGGGTGAACGCATCAATGACCCTTGGCGCGGGCGGATGTGGGACCGGCTTGCGGCGGGATTGTGGCGGCGCGGCATTTCGGTGCCGGATCGCTGCACTTCGCGGCAGCGGGCCGCCTGGGCCGATGGCGCGCGGCTGAGGTTCCGTATCAGGAAACCGCACCAGGTCATTTCATCCGCCCGGATCTTGTTCTAGACGCGGCGGGTGTTCCGCGGAGTGCGCGCCCTGTCCCCCAGGCTGTCCACGGCCCTGCCCTATGTTTGCGCGCTGGCACTCGGCCTGGCGCTGGTGGCGGCGCTGTTCCCCGTCGAGTTCCTGGTGCCGCACGCGGGCATGGCCTGGGCGCCGCAGGGCGATGCCGCGCAGCACGCGATCGCGCAGCGGTACTTCCTCGGCGATGCCTGGCGCTGGCCGCCGCTGGTGGCGCGCAACCTGATCCCGCCGGAGGGCCTGAACATCGCGTTCTCCGATGGCATCCCGCTGCAGGCGATGGTGCTCAAGGTGCTCCGCGCGCAGCTGCCGGACGGCTTCCACGGTATCGGCCTGTGGTATGCCATCGCCTGGGTGGCGCAGCCGGTCGCGGCGGTTTGGTGCCTACGCGCGGCCGGCGAGACCCGGCTGCTCCCGGCCATCGGCATCGCGCTGGCGGCGGCTTCCATGCCGGCCTTCATCAATCGCTACGGCCATGCGGCGCTGACCGGCCAGTTCACCCTGTTCGTCGCACTCGCCTTCTATCTGCGGCTGGCGCGCGCGCCGTCTGTCGCGCTGTGGGGCGCGGCATCCGTCGCGATGGTCGCGACGCTGCTGATCCATCCCTACCTCGCGGCCATGGCGCTGGCGGTGCTGGCGGCGGCGCCGCTGACGCTGCTGCTGCGCGGGGACCGTCGCTGGGTGGGGGCGGGCGCCGGCATGGCCGTCGCGACCGCCCTGGTGGCCGGCGTGATGCTGGCCTTCGGCTATGTCGGCGCACAGGGCGATGGCGGCTTCGGGCAATTCGCGCTGAACCTGCTCTCGCCGTTCTGGCCCTACCGGTCCTGGGTGCTGGGCGGGCTGGCGCCGCGCGAGGTGGATGCGACCGGGCATGGCGGGTGGGAGGGCTACAACTGGCTCGGCCTGGGGCTGCTGCTGGGAATCGTGGCGGTGCTGGCGCTGCGGCGGCGCGCGGTCGGCGCGGTGCTGCGCCGGCATGGCGGGCTGGCGCTGGCGCTGCTGGGGCTGACGGCGCTCGCGGTGTCCTTCCGCGTGGGGGCGGGCACGACGATGCTGCTCGATCTGGGGCCGGCGCCGGGGTTTCTCGAACAGTTCCGCGCCTCGGGGCGCTTCTTCTGGCCGGTGGCCTGCGCGCTGCTGGTGGGTGTGGTGGCGCTGCTGGCGCGTCTGCCGCATATCGGGCCGCTGGTGGTGCTGGCGCTGGGCCTAGTGCAATTCGCCGATGCCGCGCCGAACCGCAGGGCCATCGCCGACTGGGCGGGACAGCGCCCAGCCTGGGTGGTGGATGCGCCGGCCTTGCGGGGATTGCTCGCGCAGGCGGACCACGTGGTGCTGTTGCCGTCGTGGCCCTGCGTACCGCCGCGCGACCCCTTCGGCGACCATGTGCGGCAGTTGCAGGTGCTGACGCTGGCGGCGGAACTCCCCGTGAGCGCGAACACCATGTACGTGGCGCGCTGGCGCGTAAGGCCCGCCTGCACCGACGCCGCGACGCTCGCCACGCCGTTGGCGCCCGGCGAACTGCGCATCATCCTGCCGGGCGCACGCGATCAGGCGATGGCGCTGATGCCGGATGCCACGTCGGTCTGCACTTCGTTGGGCGACGTGCTGGCCTGCCGGCTCGGCAGGTAGCGTTCGGCAAAATACAGCGGGCGCTGCTTGGTCTCATTGAAGATGCGGCCTAGGTATTCGCCGATGATGCCCAGCATCATCATCTGCACGCCGCCCAGGAACAGCGACACCGCCAGCAGCGAGGGATAGCCCGCCACCGGATTGCCGCGGAACAGCGTGCCGGTGACGATGAACACAAGGTAGAACGACGCCAGTACCGCGATGGCGAAGCCGAAATACGTCGCGACCTTCAGGGGCGCCACGGTGAACGACGTGATGCCCTCCAGCGAGAAGTTCCACAGCTTCCAGTAGTTCCACTTGGTCTCGCCGGCGGCGCGGGGGGCGCGGTCGTAGCGCACGGCCTTGGCCGGGAAGCCGATCCAGGCGAACAGCCCCTTCATGAAGCGGTGGTGTTCGCGCAGCTTCAGCAGCGCATCCGTGGCGCGGCGGGACATCAGGCGGAAATCGCCGGTGTCCTGCGGCAGCTTCACCTTGCCGCCCAGGCGCTGCATCACGCGGTAGAAGCCGGCGGCCGTTGCCTTCTTCACCCAGGTCTCGCCCTCGCGGGTGTTGCGCTGGGCATAGACGACGTCGAAGCCCTCCTGCCAGGTCGAGACCAGGGCGGGGATCACCTCCGGCGGGTCCTGCAGGTCGGCATCGATGACCACCACCGCGCCGGTCGCGCGCGCGTGGTCGAGGCCCGCGGTCAGCGCGATCTCCTTGCCGAAATTGCGCGACAGGTTGACCACCGCGGCGCGCGCGTCGTCGCGTTGCAGGCCGAGCATCACCTCGAGCGTGGTGTCGCGGGAGCCGTCATTCACATACACCACCTCCCAGGCCAGGCCGATGCCCGCCAGCGCGGCGGCAAGCCTGCGGTGGAACTCGGGCAGGACCTCCTGCTCGTTATAGGCGGGCACGACGATGGACAGCGCGGGGGCGTCGGTCATGGGGCGTTCCGGGCGGCGGGCGGACGATGATGCGCAGGAACAGCACGCGGCGGGCCAAATCAAGGCAACAGTGAACCAGGCCGGCTCGCCGCGGGGTCGCCAAGCGGCGCGGGGGCGCGTATCCCGTGTGGCAAGAAGGCAAAGGTAGTGGAGGAAGCGTGCTGGATCTGACAGGCAGGGCCGCCATCGTGACCGGCGCCGGCTCGGTGGGGCCGGGCTGGGGCAATGGCAAGGCGACGGCAGTGCTGCTGGCACGCCAGGGTGCCGCGGTGTTCTGCATCGACAACAACCCCGATGCGGTGGCGGAGACGGTCGGCATCATCGCCGGGGAGGGCGGTCGCGCCCTGGCGCATACCGCCGACGCAACGCGCAGCGATGACGTGAAGGCCGCGGTCGATGCCGCCGTGGCAGCCTTCGGGCGCCTCGATATCTTGGTGAACAATGTCGGTGGATCGCATCCCGGCAGCGCGGAATCCATGGCCGAGGAGGCCTGGGACCGGCAATTCGACATCAACCTGCGCAGTGCCTTCCTCGGCTGCAAGCACGCGCTGCCGCATCTGCGCGCGCAGAAGACGGCGGCGATCGTCAACATCGCCTCGATCGCCGCGCTGCGCATGACCGGCGACCGGCCGCACATCGCCTACTCAGCCTCCAAGATGGGCGTGATCGGGCTGTCGAAATCGGTGGCGATGGACCAGGCCAGGCACGGCGTGCGTTGCAACACCGTCATCCCCGGGCTGATGCATACGCCGCTGGTGGAGAACCGCCTGCTGCGCCAGCTCGGCGCGAACGACGCCGCGACGCTGATCGCCAAGCGCGACGCGCAGGTGCCGGTGGGCAAGATGGGCACCGGCTGGGATGTGGCCCACGCCGTGCTGTTCCTGGCATCGGACGAGGCGCACTACATCACCGGGACCGAGATCATCGTCGATGGCGGCATGAGCGCCATGATGCCGGGGGCCGCATGAGCAAGCGTTTTCCACCCATCCCGCGCGAGCAGCTCGACGACGCGCAGCGCGCGGTGTTCGACGCCATCGCCTCGGGCCCGCGCGGCGGCGTGACCGGCCCGTTCAACGTGCTGCTGCGCGCGCCCGTGGTCGGCGATGCGGCGCAGCGGCTGGGGGCGGCGCTGCGCTTCTCCGGCCTGCTCGATGACGGCCTGCGGGAGATCGCCATCCTGACCGTCTCGTGCCGCTGGGCCGCGCAGTATGAATGGTTCGCGCACCACCCGATCGCGCTGAAGGCGGGGGTGGATGCGGCCGCGCTCGAACGGCTGCGCCTGGGCGAGGACCCGCGCTTCGCCGATGCCGCCCAGCAGCTGGTGTGGCGGACGGCGCGCACCGTGCTCGACCGCGGCCGGCTGGACGATGCGGAATTCGCCGCCACGCGCGACGCGCTGGGCGAGGCGCGGCTGGTCGAGCTGCTGACCGTGCTCGGCTACTACACGCTGCTGTCGTTCATCCTGAATGTCGGGGAGGTGCCGGTGCCGGAGCCGAAGCCCTTCCCCGACGCGTCCTGACCAAGCCACGGGAGGATACAAGAATGACCATCCGCACATCGCGCCGCACGCTGCTGGGCGCGGCATCCGCAACCCTCGCGCTGCCTGGCATCGCCTGGACCCAGGGCAGCCTCGCCGGGCGCACCATCACGCTGGTGGTGCCATCGCCGGCCGGCGGTGGCACCGATTTCTCCGCCCGCCTGGTGGCCGAGCCCTTCGGCCGGGCGCTGGGTGCGACCATGGTGGTCGAGAACCGTCCGGGCGGGAACGACGTGGTCGGGCTGATGTCCGTGCTGCGCGCGCCGGCGGATGCCACCACGCTGCTCTGCGGCTATTGCGCCACCATGACCGCCCGCCCGGCGATCGGGGGCATCGGCGAGATCCAGCCGATGCGCGATTTCCAGGCGGTCGGCGTCATCACCGATACGCCGCAGCTGTTCGTGACGCACCCATCCGTGCCGGCAACCACGCTGCAGGAGTTCATCGCGCTGGCGAAGCAGCGCCCGGGGCAGATGAACTATGCCTCGGCCGGCATCGGCTCGATGCACCACATGGGCACGGAATACCTCAAGCACCGCGTGGGCATCGACCTGGTCCACGTGCCCTATCGCGGCACCGGGGAGACCATTCGCGACCTGATCGCCGGGCGCATCCAGTTCTACATGAATTCGCCCCCGCCGCTGGTGCCGCTGGTGCGCGACGGACAGCTGCGCGCGCTGTGCGTCAGTTCCAACGAACGCCACCCCGGCCTGCCGGACGTGCCTTCGGCGGCCGAGCAGGGCCTGCCCGATACCGGGCTGAATGTGTGGTTCGCGGTGTTCGCCCCGCGCGGCGTGCCGGCCGCGCAGGTCGCCATGCTGTCGGAGAAGCTGCAGGACGTGCTGGCGGACCCGGCCCTGCGCCAGCGCGCCTTCGCTGCCGGCGCTCTGGTCGCGCCCAGCACCGCCGCCGCACTGACCGACCGCGTGGCGCGCGAGACCGAAAGCTGGCGGCAGATCGCCCGCACGGCGAACATCACCGCGGGCTGACCCGGCGCTGGCGCCACCCCTGGACCGACAGGTTCAGCGCGGCCGCCAGCACCGTCGATCCGATGGTCCGGCGGCGGGAACGGTCCTGCGCGGCGCGTCGCTTGCCACGGCGCGACGCTCGACGGCGCGTCGCTTGCTAGGCGACGGCCAACGCCATGGCGTGGGATTGCCTCCCGCGTCGTCCTGCCGGAGCCTGACGCCATGCCCGAACCCGATCCCGAGGCGATCATCGCCGCCCTGCTGCCGGCCACCGGCATTCCGATGGACCCTGCCTGGCGGGCGGCGGTGGCGGCCAATCTGCGCGTGGCCGCCGGCATCGCGCAGGCGTTGCAGGACTTCCCGCTGCCGGATGAGGTCGAGCCCGCGCCGATTTTCGAGCCCGGCCGATGAGTGTCGATGCCCTTCTGGATCGCGATGCGACCGGCATCGCGGCCGCTTTCCGCGCCGGCCAGGTAAGTGCCGCCGAGATCGCCGAGGCCTCGCTGGCCCGCATCGCCGCGCGCAACCCGGTGCTGAACGCCTTCACCGATGTCACGGCGGATCGGGCCCGTGCGCGCGCGGCGGCGCTGGATGCGGCGCGCGCGCATCGCCACGCCCTGCCGCCGCTGGCCGCGACACCCATCGCGGCCAAGAACCTGTTCGACATCGCGGGCGTGGTCACCCGCGCCGGGTCGCGCATCAACCGCGACCATCCGCCCGCCGAGGCCGATGCCACCGCGGTGGCGCGGCTGGAGGCGGCCGGCGGGCTGCTGCTCGGCGGGCTGAACATGGGCGAATACGCCTATGACTTCACCGGCGAGAACGCGCATGACGGGCCATCGCGCAATCCGCACGACACCACGCGCATGACCGGCGGGTCGTCGGGCGGGTCGGGCGGCGCGGTGGCGGGCGGGCTGGCCGCGGTGGCGCTCGGGTCGGACACCAACGGTTCGATCCGTGTGCCGTCCTCATTCTGCGGCACCTTCGGCCTGAAGCCGACCTATGGGCGGGTCAGCCGGGCGGGGGCGTTTCCCTTCGTGGCGGCGCTCGATCATGTCGGGCCGCTGGCGCGGTCGGTGCGCGACCTCGCGGCAGTGTACGACGCGCTGGCCGGCGCCGATGCCGCCGACCCGGCCTGCACGCGGCGCGAACCGCAGCCGATCGGTCAGGGTTTCGAGACCGGCGTTGCAGGGTTGCGCATCACGCGCCTCGGCGGCTGGTTCGCACGCAACCGGCTGCCGGAAAGCGATGCGGCGATGGACCTGGTCTGCGGTGCGCTCGGCGTCCGCAGCGAAGCGGTGCTGCCCGAGGCTGAACGCGCGCGCGGCGCGGCCTTTCTCATCACCATGGCCGAGGCGGCGGAACTGCACCTGCCGCGGCTGCGCGCCCACCCCGGGGATTTCGACCCCGCCGTGCGCGACCGGCTGATCGCCGGGGCGATGCTTCCGGCCGCCTGGGTGATTGCGGCGCAGCGCTTCCGGCGCTGGTTCGCCGCGCGGGTGGACGAGGTGTTCCGCGACCACGATGTGCTGCTGGCGCCGGCCACACCGATGTCCGCACCGCGCCTCGGCACGCAAGTGGTCATGCTCGATGGCGTCGAACTGCCGCTGCGCGCGAATATCGGCGTGCACACCCAGCCGATCTCCTTCATCGGGCTGCCCGTGGTGGCGGTGCCGGTCTGGCCGCCCGGTGCTGCGCTGCCGATGGCGGTACAGGTGATCGCGGCGCCCTGGCGCGAGGACCTGGCCCTGCGCGTCGCCCGCGTGCTGGAACGCGACGGCATCGCCCGCGCCCCCGTCGCCCGCTTCGGAGCCTGATCCATGCAGATCGACATTCCCGCGGTGAAGGCCGAGGTCGAGGCGGTGTTCGACCGCTACGAAGCCGCGCTGGTGGGCAATGATGTGCCGGTGCTGGACGAGTTGTTCTGGGACAGCGCCACAACCGTGCGCTTCGGCGCGGGCGAGAATCTGTTCGGCGCGGCCGAAATCGCGGCGTTCCGCGCCGGGCGGTCGCCGGTGGGGTTGCAGCGCGAGGTGCTGCGCCGGTCCATCACCACCTACGGGCAGGATTTCGCGACGGCGTCGATCACCTTCCGCCGCGCCGGCAGCACGCGCGTCGGTCGCCAGCAGCAAACCTGGGTGCGCTTCCCCGAAGGCTGGCGGGTGGTGGCGGCGCATGTGAGCCTGCTGGATGCGCCGCCGCCCTGACTGCGCCTGCCGCGCAAAGCGGCATCCTGCCCAGGGCGCGGTCTTGTCCGGCGCGGATTGCCGCGGGCCTAAGCGGCACTATCCTCTGTCACATGCCCGCACCCCGCACCCTGGTCGACCTCGAGGCGGATGTACTCCGCGACCTGGACCTGACGGCCCATCCGCGCGCGCCCTGGCTGGTGCCAAAGACCAGCGGCGGCGCGCCGGTGCTGGACTGCCTGGTGATCGGCGGCGGGCAATGCGGCGTGGCGGTGGCCTTCGCGCTGAAGCGCGACAGGGTGGACAATATCCTGGTGCTGGACCGCGCCGGCCATGGGCGCGAGGGCCCCTGGGTGACCTATGCGCGCATGCACAATCTGCGCTCGCTGAAGGACCAGACCGGGCCGGACCTCAGGCTCCCGGCGCTGACCTACCAGGCCTGGCACGAGGCGCAGTTCGGCGCGGCGCATTTCGCTGCCATGCGCTGGATCCCGAAGGAATTGTGGAACGACTACCTGCTGTGGTTCCGCCGCGTCGTGCGCAATGGCGTGACGGCCGGGCGGATCGCGCCGGCGCAGACCGATGACGGGTTGTCCTGCCTGTCGGTCGAGACCAGCGACGGGCCGCTGCTGGCGCGCAAGGTGGTGATGGCGACCGGGCAACAGGGCGTCGGCGGCAACTGGATGCCGGGCTTCGTCAGCGCCCTGCCGCCCGCGCTGCGCGCCCATGCGTGGGACGAGATCGACTTCGCGGCGCTGCGCGGGCGCGTGGTGGCGGTGCTGGGCGCGGGTGCGTCGGCCTTCGACAATGCCGCGGTGGCGCTCGAGGCCGGCGCGGCGGAGGTCCATCTGTTCTGCCGGCGCGCCGAGCCGATGATCGTGCAGCCCTATCGCTGGCTGACCTTCGCCGGCTTCCTGCGCCACCTGCACGAGATGCCGGATGCCTGGCGCTGGCGCTTCATGGCGAAGATCCTCGGCATGCGGGAGGGTTTCGCGCAGGACACCTACGACCGCGCCAACGCGCATCCGAACTTCACCATGCATATCGGCCGGCCCTGGACCGGGGCGCGCGTGGAGGGCGGGCGTGCAGTGCTGGAGACCGCGCGGGGCGATTTCACCGCGGATTTCGCGATCTGCGGCACGGGCGTGCGGATGGACCCGGCGCTGGTGCCGGAACTGGCGGATTGCGCCGGCAACATCGCGCTGTGGGGCGACCGCTTCGTGCCGCCGGCGGCAGAGGCGAATGAACGGTTGGCCGAGTTCCCCTACCTCGCGCCGGATTCATCCTTCCTGGAGAAGCGGCCGGGCGAGACGCCTTGGATCCGCGACATCCATCTGTTCGGCATCGGCACCAGCATGTCCTTCGGCCCCGCGGGGTCGTCGATCAACGCCATGAGCATCGCCGCGCCGCGACTTGCCGCCGGCATCACGCGCGGCTTGTTCGAGGCCGACCTGCCGCGGCTTCACGCCGAGCTCGAAGCCTATGCGATCCCGCAGGTGACGCTGGACCCGGCGCGGGTAGCCGCGGAATAGCCACCCTACTTTCGGATCGCGCGACGGCGCGATCCGGGAGCGCAAGGCGCGACCGCGCCCAGGCCGTCAGCAGTCGCCGGCGCGCCAGTGCGTGGCGCGAAGGCAAGGCGGGCGGATGCCCGCCGCCCGCCGTCTGAGGGCCAGCAAAGAGCGGATCGCGCGACGGCGCGATCCGGGAGCGCAAGGCGCGGCCGCGCCCAGACCGTCAGCAGTCGCCGGCGCGCCAGTGCGTGGCGCGTAAGCCTAGCCGCCGGATGGCGGCGCCGGCGCTTGAGGTCAGTTAGAACGTCCAGCTCGCGAAGGCGATGAAGCGGTTGTCGCAGACCTTGAGGCCGCCGCACTGGCTCTGGCTGATGTCGGTGCCATAGAAGCCGCCGCCGACCGAGAAGCCGTAGCGGATCGGCACCGTCAGGTAGAGGCTGTAGGCGAGGTAGTCCGGCGCGCCGAAGCGGGCGTTGTTGTCGACCCACTGGTAGCCGATGCGCCCCGAAACCACCGCATCGAGCACCGGCGTCTTCCAGTCGATGCCGGCTTCGAGCCACACGCTGTTGCCGGATGAGCCGAAATAGTCCGGCGACCAGGCGGCGGTGCCGACGATGGTCACCGGGTCCAGGTCGTACTTCAGCTTGAGGATCGCCTCGGCGAAGTCGATGTCGTACTGGCCCGGCTGCGCGCTGTAGCCCGGGTAGCCGTAGTAGACGCCGCTGATGTCGAAGGTGAAGGCGCCGATCGCGCGGCGGTAGCCGACGATCCCATCCACTTCCTGCCGCGCATTGGTGTTGGGAAAGGTGACGTTGCTGGCGAAGGCGCCGACATAGACGCCGATCTCGTGCGACAGCTCGACCGAGCCCTGCACGGCGGGCCGGCTGCGCGTCTGGCTGATGTTACGGAACACGTAGTCGGTCGTGCCGATCACCGTGCCGGTGGCGGTGAAGCCGCTGCCGAGTTCGACCTGCGCGGCGGCAGGCGAGGCCAGCAATCCGAGACCGAAGGCGAAAGTGGCGGTCTTCTTCAGCATGAGGTGTTGTCCGATCCTGTCCTGGGCCGGCTGCTGCACGGCCATGGGCGGTCGCCGGTCCCGGACGGCTTCCGTTGGATCAGGTGGACAGCAACTCCCGTGCCGCGAAACTGTCACGGCACGGGGGGTGGCAGTTCAGGCCGGCAGCGGCATGGTCCGCTTCTTCCAGGCCGAGGCCTGCAGCGCCGAGGACTTCACATGCACCAGCACCGGACGGTCGGTGATGGCGAAGGCCTCGGCCAGCACCGCATCGACCTGGTCCTCGGCGGTGATGGACAGGCCCGCGGCGCCGAAGGCCTTCGCCCAGGCGACGAAGTCCGGGTTCACCAGGCGTGTCGCCTGGTCATAGGGGCGGCCCGGGTAGCGGCCCTCGTGGTGCATGCCGATGGTGCCGTAGCCGGCGTTGTCCGACAGGATGATGATGGGCGCCACGCCTTCGCGCATGGCGGTGGCGATCTCGTTGCCGGTCATCAGGATGCCGCCGTCGCCGACGAAGGCGACCGCGCGCTTGCCGGGGCGACGCAGGGCGGCCGCCACTGCCATGGGCACCGCCGCGCCCATCGCGCCTACATTCGAGGCAAGGAACATGTGCGTCTGCTTGAACGGGAAGTAGCGGTGCAGGAAGGATGAGAAGTTCCCCGCATCCGACGTGACCGCCGCGTCGGCCGGAATGTGACGCGACATGGCGGCGCAGACGGCGGCGAAATTCACGCCATCGGTCATTGCGTCCCACTCAGGCGCGAGCAGGCCGCGATGGATGGTGTTCAGCCCCTTCACCCAGCGCTTGCGTGCCTCGCTGGCCTCCGGCGCGTTGCGCGCCAGCAGGCCGCGGATGACGGCATGCGGGTCGGCCGCGATGGGCAGGTCGACGCGCCAGACGCGGCCGATCTCGTTGGCGTCGGGCCACACCTGGACCAGCGGCAGCTGCGGGTCGGGCGCGGCGGGGAAGGTGTAGGACTGGCTGATGCTGTCCGACAGGCGTTCGCCCAGGCAGATCATCAGGTCCGACTTCTTCATCTCATCCAGCAGCGGCTTGGGCACGCGGATGCCCATGTAGCCGCCGTAGTTCGGATGGTCGGCGTCGAACAGATGCGGGCGGCGATGGGTCGGGCTGATCGGCAGGGACCAGGCCTCGGCCAGGCGCTTGAGGTCGGCCAGGCCCTGCTCCCCGCAGGCGGCCATGGCGCCACCCACCAGCACCAGCGGGCGCTCGGCATTGGCGATCATCTCCGCCAGTTGGTCGAGGTCCTCGGCGCGCGGGCCGGGGCGCGGCAGGGTGCGCGGCGCGACGACGGGACCCTCGGCGGGTTCGTCGAAGATGTCCTCGGGCAGGATGACGGCGACAGGCCCGGGCGTGCCGGATTGCGCGAGGTGAAAGGCGCGGGCGATGACCTCGCTCGCCTGGATCGGCTGGATCACCTCGAACACGGCCTTGGTCACGTCGGACAGCAGGCGGGAATAGTTCTGTTCCTGAAGTGCGAGGCGACCGACATCCTTGCGTTCGACATGGCCGATCAGGATCACCAGCGGCGTCGCGTCGTGATACGCCGTGTGCAGCGATATCATCGCGTTCGTGACACCCGGCCCGCGCGAGACCAGCGCAACGCCCGCCCGGCCATCGCGCATGCGGCCATCGGCCGCGGCCATGAAGCCGGCGCCGCCCTCGTGCCGGCAGACGATCAGCCGGATCTGCGGGAATTCGGTCAGCGCATCGGTGAGGCCGAGATAGGATTCGCCGGGCACGCAATAGATGAGATCGACATCATGCGCAGCGAGGCTTTCGGCGAGCAGATGGCCGACGGTGCGGGTCATGGGGTGGTCCTCATTGCGGGGTCAGGCCGGCGGCGCGCACCAGTGGCGCGAAGGATGCGAGTTCGTCGCGCACGAAGGCGGTGTAGCTCTCGGGCGTGGTGTCGGGCGGTGCGCCGCCGAGGTCTTCCAGCCGCGCGCGCGTCGCGGGGTCGGTGAGCAAGGCACGGATCTCGCGCGACAGGCGCTCGGTGACCGGGCCTGGCAGCGCTGCCGGTCCGGAGATGCCGAACCACGCGTAGGACACCACGTCGAGCCCGCCCTCGCGCAGCGTCGGCAGATCAGGAAAGCCGCCGGCGCGTTCGGCGCCGCTCACCGCCAGCGCGCGCAGCGCACTGGCGCGTACATGCGGGCCGGCGGAGGGCAGGCTGTCGAGCATCGCCGGCACCACGCCGCCGATCAGGTCGGTCAGCGCCGGGCCGGCGCCGCGATAGGGGATGCTCTCGGTACGCACGCCGAGCGCCATCGCCAGGCGCACGCCGGCGAGGTGCGACGAGGTGCCGATGCCCGCGACGGCGAAGCGGATCTCGCCCGCGGCGCGCGCGGCGGCAGCGAAATCGGCCAGCGTGCGCACGGGGCTGTTCGGGTTCACCAGCAGCACCGAGGGCGAGCGCGCGATCATCGCGATATGCGTGAAGTCGCGCAGCGCGTCGTAGGGGATGTTGGGGTAGAGCGCCGGCGAGACGCCATGGGATGTCGACGACGACACCAAAAGCGTATGCCCGTCCGGCTCCGCACGCGCGACAAGCTGCGCGCCGAGCGTGGCCCCCGCGCCAGCGCGGTTTTCCACCACCACCGGCTGGCCGAGCCGCGCGCCGAGGCGCTCGGCCACGATGCGCCCGACCACGTCCGTGGTGCCGCCGGGTGCGAAGGGCACCACCAGGCGGATCGGCCGGGTGGGCCAGGCGCCCTGCGCGCGCGCCGCCAACGGCAGCAGGCCCAGGGCGAGGGCGGCGCGCCGCTTCATGCGGCGTTCCGCCACGATTGGCGACGCAGGGTCATGGATGCGTTCCTCGTTGTCTTGCGGGCATCCTGCCGCATTGCGCCAGCGCCGCAAGGCCACGCGCTATTCCACGCTGACCCCCGCCCGGCGCACCACGGGCGCCCAGCGCGCCGCATCCTCGCCCACGAAGCGGCCGAAGGCGGCAGGGCTTTCGCTCGGTTCGACATCGAGGCCGCCGGCTTCGAGGCGCCCACGGATGGTTGGGTCGTTGATCGCGCCCGTCAGCGCGGCGAACAGGCGCGCGACCCGGTCGGGCGGCGTGCCGCCGGTGGTCAGGATGGCGTACCAGGTGGCCGCCTGGATGTCGGGGAAGCCGGCCTCGGCGGTGGTGGGGAGGTTGGGGATGGCGGCGTTGCGCCGCGGGCCGGCGATGGCGAGCGCGCGCACCGTACCGGCCTGGATCTGCGGCTGCATCGGCGCCAGCGCATTGGTGAAGACCTGGATGCGCCCGGCGACCACGTCGTTCATGGCGGGGCCGGTGCCGCGATAGGGCACGTGCTCCATCTCGACGCCCAGCACCTGCGTGATCAGCGCCCCGGCGGCATGCCCGGTGCTGCCCACGCCGGGCGAGGCATAGTTGAGAGGCGGGTTCGCTGCCCGCGCCACCGCCTGCAATTCGCGCAGGTTCGTCGCCTGCACCGAGGGATGGACGATGATGACATTCGCCCCGCTGCCGACCATGCCCACCGGCGCGAAGGCGGTGGCGGGGTCATAGGGCAAGCGGCGGCGGACCAGTTGGTTGATGGTCAGGCTCCCCGAGCCTCCCAGCAGCAGCGTGTAGCCATCGGGCGTGGCCTTCGCGACCACTTCGGCACCCAGCGCGCCGCCGGCGCCGCCGCGGTTCTCGATCACCACGGACTGGCCCAGGCGGCTGCCCATCCCCTCGGCGATCAACCGGCCAACGATGTCGTTGGTGCCGCCCGGCGGCCACGGAATGACCAGGCGCAGCGAGCGATCGGGGAAGGCCTGCGCAAGGGCGGGCATGGGCAGCGCGGCGCCGAGCGCAAGCATGGCCCGGCGCGTGGGGCGGAAGGCGGTCATGGACATTCCCTTCGTGGCGCCGTCGCTTCCCGGCGCGGTCGCTTCGGTCGGCAGGCTGGCGGCGTCGCGCGGGGCTGTCCAGCCCCGGGCGCTATTCCGCGGCGGCCTTCTTGCGCGCTTCCCATTCGGCCACCGACAGGCGCGGCACCTCGATGCGGTCGGTGGTGCGGGCGTACCAGCCGCGGCCGTGCATGCGGCCCACCAGGTCGAGCTTCGGCGTGTCCACGTAGAACTTCGCGGCATCGAGCACGCAGTCGTCCTGGATCTCGATGGCCAGCACGCGGCCGAGCACGATGGTGTGGCCGCGCGTGGGGACGAACTGGAAGATCTCGCATTCGAGCGCGATCGGGCTCTCGGCGATGCGTGGCACGCTGACGCGGGTCGAAGGCACGGCGGTCAGGCCGGCCTCGGTGATCTCGTTCACGCCGGGCGGGAAGTCGACGGCGGTGATGTTCATGGCATCGACCGTCGCGGCCGAGACCAGGTTCACCACGAACTGGCCGGTCGCCTCGATGTTGGCGAGCGTGTCCTTGGGCGATCCCGGCGCGCGTGCCGCGCAGCCGATGGCGACCACCACGGGGTTGTCGGAGAAGACGTTGAAGAAGGAATAGGGCGCGGCATTCACGCGCCCCTCGCGGTCCTGGCTGACCACCCAGGCAACCGGGCGCGGCACGACCGAGGCGACGCACAGCTTGTAGGCCTGGTCGTGCGGGATCTTGTCGAAGTCGAACAGCATGGGGGCGTGTCCTTCAGGCGGCGCGGTGCGGCGGGTTGGTGCCCTTGATGAGCAGGGCCTCGAGGTTCTCGATGCAGCGCCCACCCATGGCGGCGCGCGTCTCGATGGTGGCGGAGCCGAGATGCGGCAGCAGCGCCACGTTCTCCAGCGTCATGTAGCCGGGATCGACCTTGGGTTCGGCGGTGTAGACATCGAGGCCGGCGGCGCGGATCTGGCCGGATTTGAGCGCGGCGACCAGCGCCTCGTCGTCGACCGACGGGCCGCGACCGGTGTTGATGACGATGGCGCCGCGCTTCATCTTGGCCAGCCGCGCGGCGTTCAGCCATTTCCGCGTGGCATCGCCACCCGGGACATGCATCGAGATCACGTCGATGGCCGGCAGGAAGCTGTCTTCCGTGGCGTGGAAGGTGGCACCCTTCTCCAGTTCTGGCGGCAGGCGCTGCACGTCGTGGTAGTGAATGGCCATCTGCATGCCGCGCGCCATGTCGGCCAGCTCGCGCCCGATGCGCCCGAAGCCGAGCACGCCCAGCGTCTTGCCCTGCAGCGTGACGCCCATGAGCTGCGTCGGCGCCCAGCCTTCCCATTGGCCGGCGCGCACCAGGCGCTCGCCCTCGCCGGCGCGGCGGGCGGCCATCAGCATCAGGGTGAAGGCGGTCTCGGCGGTGGCGAAGGACAGCACCTCGGGCGTATGGGTCACGGCGATGCCGCGTGCCTTCGCGGCATCCAGCGCGATGTGATCGGTGCCGACACTGAAGGTGGTGATGATCTTCACGCTGTCCGGCAGGGCGGCGATGGTCTGCGCGTTCATCGGATCCCCGGCGGCGCACAGGATGCCGGCGGCGGCTGCCTGCTTCGCGCGGGCCACGATCTGCGCGCCGTCGCGAAACCAGGGATCATCGGCGCCGTTCAGCCGCGCATCAAAGAGCTGGACGAGGCGCGCCTCGACCTCATCGGGCAGCTTGCGGGTGACGAGGACGACCGGCTTTGCCATGGAACGCTTCCTGCATGATCTCGTGGGGCCGAGGGGTGGTAGCGCGGCCCGCCGCGTCTTGCCAGGGGGCGGGCGAGGGGGCAGGGTCCGCCCGGTTCCACGGCAGCTGAGGAAATAGGCAGATGGATCTTGGTCTGAAGGGCAAGCGCGCTTTGGTGATGGGCGGGGCCAAGGGGCTCGGGCGATCGATCGCCGATGCGCTGGCGGCCGAAGGCGCGGTGCTGACCATCAGCGGGCGCGACGTGGCCGCGATGGAGAAGGCGGCGGGCGAACTCAAGGCGCTGGGCGCGCAGGGCGTGGTGACGGTCGCGGCCGACGTATCGTCTGGCGCCGACATGGACATGCTGGCCGATACCGCGACCAAGGCGATGGGCGGCGTCGACATCCTGGTGCTGAACCATGGCGGCCCGCCGGTCTGCACCGCCTCCGAGATGACGGAGGAGAACCTGGTCAAGTGGTTCCAGAACATCGTCGTCTCGCCGATCCGCATCACCATGCGCCTGATGCCGGCGATGCGCGCGCAGAAGTTCGGCCGCGTCATCGTGGTCGGCTCCTCGGGCATGCAGCACCCGATCCCGACGCTGGCGCTGTCCAACACGCTGCGCGCGTCGATCTGGGCGTGGCTCAAGACGCTGTCGGGCGAAGTGGCGGCCGATGGGGTGACGATGAACATCCTCGCCCCCGGGTCCATCCGCACCGACCGCATCACCCAGACCGCCGCGGTGCGCGCCGAGAAGGCCGGCACCAGCGTGGATGCGGAGATCGCGCGCGCCGGCAAGGAAGTGCCGGCCGGGCGCGTGGGGGAGCCCGGCGAGTACGGCCCGATGGGCGCCTTCCTGGCGGGCACCACCGGCGCCTACATCACCGGCACCATGGTGCGGGTCGATGGCGGGCGCGTGCGGAGCATGCTCTGACCTGCGCGCGGGGCGCCGCAGGACCGGCGCCCCGCACCTGACACCCTGAGGGACATTGCCGGATGCTGCCGAACCTGACCCCTGACATGGACCTGGCCACGGAGTTGTTCGCGGGGCTGCGCGCCAACAGCATGGATGGCGACGGCGTGACGCGCGAGGCCTTCGGCCCCGGCGAACGCATGGCGCATGCGCTGGTGCGCGCGGCCGCGGATCGTCTGGGGCTCGACAGCACGGTCGATGTCGCGGGCAACCTGTACATGACGCTGCCGGGTGCCGACCGCGCGGCGAAGCGCGTGATCATCGGCAGCCATCTCGACAGCGTGCGCCAGGGCGGCAACTACGATGGTGCCGCCGGCGTGCTGTGCGGCATGGCGACGGTGGCGGGCATGAAGCGCGCGGGCTTCACCCCCGGGCGCGACATCACCGTGATGGCGATCCGCGCCGAGGAGGCGGGGGCCTGGTTCCCGGTGTCGTATCCCGGGTCGCGCATGGCGCTCGGGCTGTTCAAGGCGGATGGTCTCGGGATCGCGCGGCAGGACAGCGGGCGTTCGCTGGCCGACCACATGCGCGAGGAAGGCTTCGACCCCGAAGCGGTGGCGCGCGGCGAACACGCGATCGGCCCGCACAACACCGCGGCCTTCCTGGAACTGCATATCGAGCAGGGACCGGTGCTGGAGAACGAGCAGGTGCCCATCGGCATCGTCACCGGCATTCCTGGCAGCCGTCGACTGCGCCAGGGCCGCGTGCTGGGCGAATACAATCATTCGGGTGCCACGCCGCGGAAGTATCGCCGCGATGCCGCGGCGGCGCTGGCCGAATTGGTGCATCGGATGGACGAGGAATGGTGCCGGCTGGATGCGATGGGCCATGTGCTGGTCTGCACCTTCTGCACCATGGCCACCACCGCCGAGGCGGGCTTCACCAAGATCGCGGGCGAGGCGAGTTTCTCCCTTGATGTGCGCAGCGTCAGCCCGCACGCCTGCGACCTGATGTTCGAGGCGATGCGCCGCTTCATGGAACAGATCGAGGCGCGCCACGGCGTGCGCTTCGAGACCGGCCCCGAGACCGGCAGCCGCGCGGCCATCATGGATGAGGGCATCCGGGCCGGGCTGAAGCGTGCCGCCGATGCGCTGGACATCCGCCACCTGGACATCGCCTCCGGCGCCGGTCACGACGCGGCCGCCTTTGCCGAGGCGAAGGTGCCATCGAGCATGCTGTTCGTGCGCAACCAGCACGGCAGCCACAATCCGAAGGAAGACATGCGTATGGAAGACTTCGCAGCGGCCTGCGCCGTGGTGCAGCGCTGGGCGGCGGAGGCGGCCGCCTGAGATGGCATCGGGGCTTGAACTTGTCGCCGCTACGCTTGGAGGTGTTCTCGGCGGCGGAGCTCTGGCCGTGGTGGCTCAAGAATTCTGGTCGCTTGTCCGTCGACCGAAGATCCGTCTGCTCGTGAACCACGAGCCCGCGTGCGAAGCCCTCACCCCAATTGAGAGCGACGGACGTAAGGGAGAGGGTAAGTGGCTTAGGATAATCGTTGTGAACGACGGTTGCGTGGTTGCGCGGTCCTGCCAAGTCCTGATGACAAAGATATCGCGACGCGCACCGACCGGTGTGACTATGAATTCCGAGAAATTTGGCGACAATCTCCCGTTAATTTGGTCTCTAAGTAAAGGTTCTGTCAGAATCGATTTGCTGCCGGGGATTGAGTACACGGTCGATGCGCTTGCTGCGCTGTCGATAGGTGAAAAGTCCGAGCTCACCATTTCGACGCCGGATACGCCATTCCGCTATGCAGATATTCTGGCGGGCATAGGCGACTTAGAGATTGAAGTTATCGTTGCTTCGGAGAATTCATCGCAAAAAAGAATTACTATCTGTGCTCAATGGGACGGCACAACACCATCGCTCTCGTGGAAGGATGTAGTGAAAACCAAATGAATTCTCAGCAGTCACGCCTCGCCGTCGATATCGGCGGCACCTTCACCGACCTCGCGATCGAGAAGGGCGACCAGCGCTGGACCGCCAAGGTCCTGACCACCCCGCATGCGCCCGAGCAAGGCGTGCTGGACGGCGTGGCGCAGGTGCTGGCCAAGGCCGGCATGGCGCCGTCCGACCTCTCGCTGGTCATCCACGGCACCACGCTCGCCACCAACGCCATCATCGAGCGGAAGGGTGCGAAGACCGCCCTGCTGACGACGGATGGCTTCCGCGACGTGCTCGCGCTGGCCAATGAGGCGCGCTACGACCAGTACGACCTCAACATCGAGTTGCCGCAGCCGCTGGTGCGCCGGCGCTGGCGCGTGGGCGTGCCCGAACGGCTGGACAATACCGGCAAGGTGCTGGTGCCGCTCGATGAAGCCGCGGTGCGCGCGCAGGTGGAGTTCCTGAAGGGCGAGGGGATCGAGAGCCTGGCGATCGGCTTCCTGCATGCCTTCGTGAATCCGGCGCATGAACGCCGCGCGGCGGAGATCGTGCGGGAGATGTGGCCGGAAATGCCCGTCTCGCTGTCCTCCGACGTCTCGCCCGAGATGCGCGAATGGGAGCGTTTCTCCACCACCGTCGCGAATGCCTATGTGCAGCCTCTGATGGCAACGTATCTCGGCCGGCTGGAGACCGGGCTGCGCGCCGCCGGCGTCGTGTGCCCGCTGTTCCTGATGCTGTCGGGCGGGGGGCTCACCACCATCGAGACGGCCTCGCGCTTCCCGATCCGCCTGGTGGAATCTGGGCCGGCGGGCGGGGCGATCTTCTCCGCCTTCGTCGCCAAGCAGCGCGGCTTCGACAAGGTGCTGTCCTTCGACATGGGCGGCACCACGGCGAAGATCTGCCTGATCGATTCCTTCCAGCCGCAGGCGTCGCGCACCTTCGAAGTGGCGCGCGTCGGCCGCTTCAAGAAGGGCTCCGGCCTGCCGCTGCGCATCCCGGTGATCGAGATGGTGGAGATCGGCGCCGGCGGTGGGTCCATCGCGCAGGTGGACAGCATGGGGCGCATCCAGGTGGGGCCGGAGAGTGCCGGCGCCGATCCGGGGCCTGCCTGCTACGGGCGTGGCGGCACGCATCCGGCGGTGACGGATGCGAACCTCTCGCTTGGCCGGTATGAACCGAACCTGTTCGCGGGTGGGTCGCTGCCGCTGAAGCCGGACCTCTCGCGCGCGGCGCTGGCCGAACATGTCGGGAGCAAGCTGGGCCTGTCGGGTGACATGGCCGGGCTCGGCGTGGTCGAGATGGTCGACGAGAACATGGCGAATGCCGCGCGCGTGCACGCCATCGAAAGCGGCAAGGGCTACGAGGGCCGCATCGTCATCGCCTTCGGCGGCGGTGGTCCGGTGCATGGGTATCGCGTGGCGGAGAAGATCGGCGTGAAGCGGATGCTCGTGCCCTCGGGCGCTGGCGTCGGCTCCGCTATCGGCTTCCTGCGCGCACCCGTGGCGTATGAAGTCGTGAAGTCGCTGTACCAGCGCTTCGGGACGTTCGACCTCGCCGCGGTGAACGGGCTGCTGGCTTCGATGTCGGCGGAGGCCACCAAGGTGGTGGCGGAGGGCGCCTTCGACGCGCCGGTCGAGGAGGCGCGCATCGCCTACATGCGCTATGTCGGCCAGGGGCACGAAATCTCCGTGCCGCTGCCCGCGCGCGCGCTGACAGTGTCGGACGTGGCCGAGATCCGCGCGCTCTACGACAGCGAATACACGCGCTTCTACGACCGGCCCGTGCCGGGGTCGGACGTCGAAATCCTGTCCTTCGCCGTGACGGTGCGCACCGTGGCAGCGGAAGTGGAGCCCGCCGCGTCGGTTGCCGACAGTGCATCGCCCAAGCCGATCCGTACGCACATGGTGCGCGACACGGCCACGGGCGAGGTCGCCGAATGGCCCGTCTATGACCGCGACCACATGACCCCCGGCGCCACCATCGCCGGCCCCGCCATCGTGGCGGAGGCGGAGACCAGCACGCTGGTGGGTCCGGGCTGGACGTGCCGGATGGATGGGCTGGGCTACCTCGATCTGATGCAGGAGGCCGCGTGATGAGCAATCAGACCGGCGCACTCGCCACCATCCAGCGCCAGATCCAGTGGAACCGCCTGATCGCGGTGGTCGAGGAACAGGCGCAGACCATGATCCGCACCGCCTTCAGCACCACGGTGCGGGAAGCGGGCGATCTCTCGGCCGGCATCTTCGATCTCGAGGGCCGCATGCTCGCGCAGGCCGTCACCGGCACGCCGGGCCATGTGAACTCCATGGCGGAATCGGTGGCGCATTTCCTCGCCAAGTTCCCCGCGGCGAAGATGAACCCGGGCGACCACTACATCACCAACGACCCCTGGCTCGCCACCGGTCACCTGCATGACCTGACCGTCGTCACGCCGGCCTTCCGCAACGGCAAGATCGTCGGGTTGTTCGCCAATACCGCGCATATCATCGACATCGGCGGCCTCGGCATGGGGCCGGAGGGGCGGAGTGTCTTCGAGGAAGGCCTCTATATCCCCATCGTGAAGTGCTTTGACCGCAACGTGCCCAATGAGACCTTCTTCGACTTCATCCGCGTGGGATCCCGCACGCCGGTCGAACTGGAAGGCGACATCTATTCCCTGTGTGCCTGCAACGACGCGGGGGCGAAGCGGCTGGTGGAAATGATGGACGAGTTCCACATGGACAGCCTCGACGCCCTCGCGGGCTACATCTTCGACGCCAGCACCCGCGCGACGCTGGCCGAGATCGCCAAGCTGCCGCGCAGCACCTTCAGCAGCTCCATCAAGTCCGACGGCTATGAATCGGAGGTCACGCTCAAGGCCGCGATGACCATCCACGACGACCGCATCGTGGTGGATTTCACCGGCACATCGGGCCTGTCCAACCGCGGCATCAACGTGCCCCCCGCCTATTGCCGCGCCTATGCCTGCTTCGGGATCAAATGCGTGGTGGCGCCCGAGGTGCCGAACAACTGGGCCTCGCTCATGCCCTTCCAGATGGAGATCCCCGAGGGCTGCATCCTGAACGCCCCGCGCCCCTATCCGGTCAGCGTACGGCACGTGGTCGGGCAGCTCATCCCCGACCTGATGATGGGCTGCCTGCACCAGGCGATCCCGGGGCGGGTCAATGCCGAAGGCTCCTCGGCGCTGTGGAACCCGCCGCTGCGCGGCGGTTCGCAGGTGTCGGGCCAGGCGGCGGAGACCGAGGATTTCGAGATCATCACCTTCAATTCCGGTGGCACCGGCGCGCGGCCTTCCAAGGACGGGCTCGACGGCACCGCCTTCCCCTCGGGCGTGCGCACCATGCCGGTGGAGGCGACCGAGAATGTCGCCCCCGTCATCTTCTGGCAGAAGCAGCTGCGCCCGGATTCCGCCGGCGCCGGCCGCACCCGCGGCGGCTTCGGCCAGGTGATGGAGATCGGTGCGAAGGGCGACGCCGAATTCGCCGTGAACGCCATCTTCGACCGCGTGGCGAATGCGCCCAAGGGCCGCGATGGCGGCGGCGAGGGCGCGGCCGGCTGGGTCGGCATGAACGACGCCAACGGTACCGTCCTGCGCACCAAGGGCTTCCAGATCATCCCGAAGGGACGGCGGCTGCTGCTGAAGCTGCCCGGCGGCGGCGGCATGGGCGACCCCAAGGCGCGCGATCCCGCGCTGGTGCAGCGCGACATCGAGGACGGGCTGGTCAGCCCCGAGGCAGCGCGCACGGTCTACGGCGTGACGTGAACGGGCCGGGGAGGGCGCGCGCCCTCCCCGGAACGCGTCCTACCGGCGCAGGCTCTCCACCATCGCGCCATGGACCAGGTTCTTGAACAGCATCCGCGTCCGGCCGCGCCGCGAGGGCCCCTGGGCCAGGAACACCGCGGCCAGCCCCTCCGCCGGTCGATGGTGAAGGACGTCCCCCACATCGCATCGCCCGTGCTGCCCCGCGCCGGCGGGTGCGGCGGCACGCCCGGCAGGCTGCGCGACGGCCTGCGGTGCGAGGGCGGCCAGCGACAGACCCTCGGCAGCGCCGTGCGGCGCGATGGAATGGACCCTGACACCGCGTCCACCGGGCTGCGGCGGCGTTCCGCCTGCGACAGGCAGGCTACGCTGCGCAAGGCATCCTACAATCCTGGGTTGTTCGGCGGTATGCCGACACACGGCTGGCCTGCTCAGCCGCGCGCAACTTCGACGTGCCCGGCGTGTTTCGACAGCACACGCCCCACGATCGGGAGACCCCGCCATGCCCACCCCCGCCGAACTCCGCGCCAAGTTCTGGAACAGCCTCGGTTCCGACATGACGATGATGATCGGGCTCGACGGCGTCGAGGATGGTCACGCGCGGCCCATGACCGCGCAGATCGAAGGTCCGCACGGTCCGATCTGGTTCTTCACCTCCACCGACAACGGCATCGTGCAGGCGCTGGACCGCGGCGACCGCGCCATCGCCACCTTCGTCTCGAAGGGCCACGACCTGTTCGCCACGGTGCATGGCAGCCTGTCGATCGACCGTGATCGCGATGTCGTGGACCGGCTGTGGAACAGCTTCATTGCCGCCTGGTTCGAGGGCGGCAAGGACGATCCGAACCTGGTGATGCTGCGCCTGGATGCCGAGCGCGCGGAGATCTGGCTCGACGAGCGCAACTTCGTCACCGGGGTGAAGACGCTGCTCGGCATCGATCCGCAGGAGGACTACGCCGACAAGACCGCGGAGGTGGCGCTGCGCTGATCGCGGCGCGGCCCGCAGGTGCGGGCCGCGCCCGGCCGCGGCTACGTTACCGCCTCGCAGCACTTGCGCAGCACCTCCAGGTCGATCCCGAGCGCGCGCAGCCGCGCCAGGAGTTCGCGCGAGATGCCGCCGCTGTCGATCATGCAGCGGAGCAGCTCGCACGCCGCGTGCCCGTCGCCCTTGGGCGTGTCGGAGCCGCGCGGGGGCGGTTCGTTGCCGCCGCGCCAGACCTGGCCGGTGACGATCTGCTCGCGCGTGAACGGGCGTTGCCGCAGGCTGCGCCCGATCGCCTTGACCGTGCAGCGATACACACCGGGCTGCGCCGCCGTGAGCCTGGCCTCGAAGATGCCGGGCGCGACTTCCTTCAGCGGCAGCGTCGTCAGTGTCGCATCGGGCCGCAACACCTCGGCGCGCACGCGTGCGCGGCGGGCCACCGGCAGGCCGTATTCCGTCAGCACGGCGCGCAGCGTGAGGGAGGCACCGGGCTCAAGCCCGTCCTGCGCCAGCGCCGCGCGCATGCGAAGGTTGGAATAGGCATGGATGTTCAGGCTGTAGGGCAGCCCGTGCGCAGCGGCCTGGCGCTGGGTCTCGCGGTCCTTGCGATCGATGCTCGCCAGATACCGCTTGAAGCCTTTGTCGTCGGCCTCCAGCAGCGCGTGCCAGCGCCCGCCGGCCGCACCGGCCCCGGTCGCGACCGGCAGGGTGAACCGGTAGTAGCTGGCATTCTGTCCCACCACGAAGCGCATGCCCGGCAGGGCGGCGGCGTCGGCCGGGGTGATGATGCTGCCGTCCGGCGTCTCCAGCGCGAAGCGTATCGCCTCGGGGCCGGGGCACAGCAGGATGGCGTCGGAGCTGATATCCGCCTCGGTCAGCGTGAAGGGGATGCGGTGGCGCTGGCCGGGTGCCAGCCATCCCTGCGGGTCCAGCACGATGTCCTCGTTGTTCACCCCCGCCAGGATCTGCATGTAGTACTTGGCCAGCAGGAAGGTGTCCGTGCTGCCGAGCTCGCCGGTCAGCAGCAGGTAGCCGCCGGTGCCGTTGGTCAGGGAAGTCAGCGCGGTTGGCTGGATCTGCTCGGCGGTGCCCAGCCCGATGGCATAGACACGCTCATCGACCAGGCCGGTCACGTCGCTGATGAACTTCGATGCGGTCTCGTGACCGTCGGTGAAGACGATGGTGGCGCGGATGTCGAAGCCGGTCTCGGGGGCCAGCAGGTCGTGCGCCTTCTCGACGCCGTCGCCGATCGCGGTAAGGCCGGCCGGGTTGGGCGTGTGGTCCTGCACGGCGTCGCGCGCGAGGCCGCGGCCAGCACCGAATACCGGCGGGCCGGCCAGCGTCACCGGCATCACGTCCTGCGCATCGGTGTCGAAGCTGACAATGCCGATGGCGTTATCGTCCTGCATCACCTCGATCAGCGGCGGCACCGAGAATTTCAGCACGTCGATGCGTTGCGGCAGCAGCGGCAGGCCCGACCCGAAGGTCATGCTGCCCGATTTGTCGAGCACGAGGCCGATGCAGACGGTCGGCCGGCGCACCGTGTCGGCGGTGATCGGCACGACGAAATCCTCGCCGGTCTCGACCCAGCGCACGGTGATGCTGCCATTGGCGGTGTCGCCCTCCGTGGTGCCGGTATAGCCGACCCAGACGCGGGCCTGGCGGCTGCCATCGGCCACCGTCTCGAGCTGCACGGCAGCGCCGAGCGGCAGGGTGAAGGGCGCGCCCGGGCCTGCCACCACCTCGAAGCGCTGCGGCAGGCAGGATTCGACGCCGAGCACCACGGCGCGGACCGTCGTCTCGCCTTCGGGGACCGAGTTGAAGTTCACGCTCGGCGTCTGCAGCGTCACCGCAACGCTCATGCCGCAGACCGCGTCGGCCGCGTTCACCCGCCCGAAGCCGTAGAACTGGCTGAAGCCGCCGACCCATTGGCCGACCGGGTCGGTGTTGGCGGCATCGATCTGCACCGCCGTGGCGCGCAGGATGTCGCGCACCTCGATGCGCGTCAGCCCCGGATCGCGCGACAGCATCAGCGCGACGATCCCCGCGACCGTCGGCGCCGCGGCGGAGGTGCCGCCGAAGGTCTGCTCGCCGCCGACATCGTCGAGCGAGGGCGCATTGGTCCCCTGGGCGCAGATGTCGATCTCCGGACCGAAGTTCGACGTGCCGTCCTTGCGCTCCACGCCGCCGCCGTCGGGCTGCATCGAATTGGCGATGGCGAGCGTGTCGGGATGCGCCGCCCAGGTGCGGAAGCCGGTGATCAGCGCATTCGCATTGCCGGCCGAATAGATGACGACCGTGCCGAGTCCGCCGCGCCCGTTGGTCGCCAGCTCCTGGAAGGTGTCGTCCATGAGGCCCGACAGCGCGAGCCCGTCGCTGCCATGCGAGCAGCTGATGATCGCCGCGCCCGGCACCAGCGGTTCGGCCGGCCAGTTCGCGGTGGCGTTGCCGGTGGTGAAGCCGGCGGCCCACAGAAGGATGTCGGCGTAGTTGGCCGATGTCAGGTCCGGCCGTTCCATGCCGATCTGGTGGGTGTTCGGCGCGATGCCGGAGACGTCCTGCCCGTTGTCCACCCGCGCGGCGATGATGCCATAGACCCCCATGCCGTGGTTGGTGTCGGGCGCATAGCCGGCGGCGGTCATCTCCCGCATGCCGTCGAAGTCGAAGCTGCGGGCGATCTGCGGCGTGCCGTCCGTGAGGTTGCCGCCGATGTCGGGATGGTCGAGGTCGACGCCGCGGTCGAGCGTGGCGACATGGATCGCCGGGCTGCCGAGGGTCAGGTTGGCGCCGGCCTGGCGCATGATCCGCCAGGCGTCGTCGACCTGCTGGAGGGTCAGGTTCGCCTGGGTGGCGAAGGTCGGGTCGTTCGGCGCGGTGTCGGGGAACACGTCGTCGACGATCTCGGCCATGATGTCGGGCTCGCCATAGGCCAGCAGGCCACGCTGGTGCCAGGCCTCGACGGCGGCGAGGTTGCCCATCAGGTCGCCATCGGGCAGGTCGACCAGGAAGGCGTTGCGCGCCTGGCGCAGGGGGCGCAGCACGCTGCCGCCGGCCTCCTTGATGAGGCGCTGCGCTGCATCGGCGGCGACACCGTCGCGGAAGCGCAGCACGAAGCGGTTGTCCACCACCTTGACGCGGCCGGGGGCGAGGTCGACTGGCATGCCGATGCGCGCCTCTCCGCCCACCAGGTCGCGGATCGCCTTGGCCGCATCGCGCCGCGCCGCGGTGTCGGCGGCGCCGTCGAAGCGGAACAGCCAGACCGCGCCGGCGGCTGCCGGCCCCTGCCGCATCGTATCCGGCGCGCGCGGCAGCGCCTCGGCGCGCAGCTTCGTGCGCTCGGTGATCTGCTGCGTCAGGCGCTCCGCCGTCTTGGCGTCCGGCCGGCCGGTGGGGAACGCGACCGCGAGCATCTCGGGCATCGGGCGGAACGGCACGGCATTCTCGCCCAGGCGGTAGAAGGGCCAGCCGCGTTCACCGAGGTAGGCGCTGGCGGTCGTCCCCTGCGGCGGCACCACCACCGCGCGGCGTGGCGAGACCAGGTCCCCGGCGAGAACCTCGAAGCTGCACGGGCCGGGGCCGATCGCGATCTCGGCGAAGGCCGTCCCCTTTGGCTTGGCGTGGGTGGAGACCTTGCCGTCGCTGTCGATCCGCACCTCCGCGGCATCGAGGAACGCCATCGCGTCGATGCCGTGCACGCTGATGCGCAGAAGACCGGGCCGGGGCTGCCGGCCAATGCTGTCGGATGCCATCGCTCGCGCCTCCGTTGATGCAGGCCGCGCCTGCGGGAATGCGACGAAGGTGAGACGACCGGAAGTTGTTCGCTGTGCCCCTGCGCACAACCTGTTGCATGCGCGCGCCTGGATCGGCGGCTAGGCGATCTGCAATTCCTGCAGCGACTGCTCCAGTTCCTGGAAGCTCGGCATGTGGCCGGAGGGCACCATCTTGCGCCCGGTCTCCACCGCCACCTGTGGCGCATTGCCATGCAGGTGCGCGACCAGCACGGCGCGGATCACCTCGAAGAACTTGCTTTCCTCGTCGACCACGCCCTTCAGCCGCGCCGCGAAGGGGCCCATCAGGCCATAGGCCAGCAGCACGCCCAGGAAGGTGCCCACCAACGCGCCGCCGATCATCTTGCCCAGCACCGCCGGCGGTTCGCTGATCGACCCCATGGTCTTGATGACGCCCATCACCGCGGCAACGATGCCCAGCGCCGGCAGCGCATCCGCCATGGACTGCATGGCGTGGGAGGGGTGCATCTCCTCCTCCTTCATCTTCTTCAACTCGCGCGCCATCACGTCCTCGATCTGGTGCGGGTCGTCGGCGTTCATGCCGACCATGCGCAGGTAGTCGCAGATCAGGTGGACCACGTGATGGTCGGCGGCGATGCGCGGGAACTTGGTGAAGGCGACGCTTTCCTCGGGCTTCTCGATATGGGGTTCGAGCGCCATCGGCCCCTTGGTCTGCGCCAGACGCACCAGGTAATACAGCAGGCTCAGCAGGTCCATGTAGTCCTGCCGCGTGTATTTCGCGCCCTTCAGCAGCTTCCCGAAGCCGCCCAAGACATGCTTCAGGTCGGACACGCTGTTGGCCATGACCAGCGTGCCGATCGCAGCACCCCCGATGATCGCCATCTCGAAGGGCAGCGCCTTCATGATGATGTCCATCTTGCCGCCGGCGGCGATGTAGCCGCCGAAGACGCAAGCCAGCAGGAAGCCGAAGCCGGCGAGCGAGATCATCGGGCAGGGTCCTGCATCTGTCGCAGCAGGGTGATGGAGACACGGCGGTTGGCGGCCGCGGTGGGCTGGTCGGGCAGCAGCGGGTCGCGGTCGGCATTGCCGGTGACGGACCGGATGCGCCCCTCCGGCAGGCCGCCGTCCAGCAGCAGACGGCGCGTTGCGTTGGCGCGTTCGGCCGAGAGGTCCCAGTTGCTGCGCTCACCGCCGCCACGGAAGGGCGTGGAATCCGTGTGGCCGGACACCGCGACCGGGTTGGGCAGCCGCGCGGCCACCTGCGCCACGCGTGCGAGCAGCCCGCGCGCGCGGTCGTTCGGTGCGGCGCCGCCCAGGGCGAACATCGGCTGGCGTTCGGCGTCGACCAACTGGATGCGCAGTCCCTCGGGTGTCTGTTCGACCAGCATCTGGCGCGCGAGGTCCGCCAGCGCGGGATCGGCCGCGACCGCCTCGCGGATCTGCTCGGCGGCCTGGTCGAAGGCCTCGCGTTCGCGCCGGGCGAGTTCCCGGCGCAGCTCGGCTTCGCCAAGGCTGTCCGGGCGGGCTTCGGGGGCGGGCGTCTCGGCGGGGCCGCCGCGGGGCTGTTCCGGCCCGGCATGGGCGCCCGGGGGCGTGGCAACCACCAGGCGGGGGTCGTCGGCATCCTCGCGCGCCTCGGGGCCTTCGCGGCGTGGCATGGGGCGGGCGGGGGTGTCGGTGTCGTCTTCCTCGATGTCCATCACAACCGGCACTTGCCCGGGTTGGATCGTGGTCGCGCCGGTAGTCGAGGTGACGTTGCCGCTGTCGTTGGGGGTCTGGCCGCCAAAGGGCTGGCCTGAGCCCGAGACCGACCGCGCCAGCAGGTTGGTCGGTGCGAAATAGTCGGCCAGGCCGCGGCGCTGTTCCTCGGTGGTGGCGTTCAGCAGCCACATCAGCAGGAAGAATGCCATCATGGCCGTGACGAAGTCGGCATAGGCGACCTTCCACGCGCCACCATGGTGGCCATGGTCGCCGCCTTCCTCGCGGCGGATCACGATCGTGCCGCCGCCCTTCGCGCCTCGAGTCTTGCCGGACATCACGCGCAAGGTGGCAGGCGCTGCTGACTATTTCGCTAACCGGGCCGCCGCGTATCGCGTGACACGGCGCAGGGCCTATGGTTTGGTCGACCGCCTATGGACCTGCCTGCCCCGACCCTCGCCCCCGCGCCGCTCGTCGTCACCCGCCCGGCGCGGCAGACGGTGCCGGTTGTCTTCGCGTCCCCGCATTCCGGCCAGGAATATCCGGCTCAGCTGGTGGCGGAAGCCAGGCTGGCGCCGCTCGCGCTCCGCCGCAGCGAGGACAGCTTCGTCGATGAGCTGTTCGCCGCCGCCCCGGCGCATGGCGCGCCGCTGATCGCCGCCACCTTCCCGCGCGTGTGGTGCGACGTGAACCGCGAACCCTGGGAACTCGACCCCGCCATGTTCGACGGGCCGCTGCCGCCCTGGGTCAACACGTCCAGCCCACGCGTGGGCGCGGGGCTTGGCACCATCCCGCGCATCGTCGCGACGGGAGAGACCGTCTATCGCCGCCGCCTGTCCTTCGCCGAGGCGGAGACACGCATCCGCGCCTGCTGGGAACCCTATCACGCAGCCCTGTCCGAGCTCATTGCCGAGACCCGCGCGCGCTTCGGGGTCTGCCTTCTGGTCGATTGCCATTCCATGCCGGCCCACCCGGCCCAGGCGGCCAATCCGCCGGACATGGTGCTGGGCGACGCGCATGGCACCGCCTGTGCGCCGCGCGCGACGCGCATGGTCGAGGAGATCCTGGCGGGGCTGGGCTATCGCGTCCGGCGCAACGACCCCTATGCCGGGGGCTACGTGACGCGCCACTACGGGCGCCCGCGCGAGGGCACCCATGCGCTGCAGATCGAGATCGCCCGGGCGCTGTACATGGACGAGACGCGGATCGAGCGCGCCTCCGGGCTGGTACCGCTGGCGCGCGACATGACCGGCCTGATCGGCACCCTTGCGAAGACGGACTGGTCCTTCCTCCGGCCGTGATGCAGTGCAGCATGGACGGAGAAACCCATGCTCCCAAACCCCGGAAAAAAAGAAGGCGGTGCCCGAAGGCACCGCCAAGTTTAGGGAGGAAACGTCCAAGAAAAGCAGTGGGAGGCAAGGCCTCACCGCTGCCTCAGGGAAAATAGGAGGGCTCCCGCGGGGCTGCAAGAGGTTTTTTGCAGCGCAGCATAAATGGTGACGTAGCGCATGCCAGCGCATGTTTGTTGCGTGGCACGGCCCTTGCCCTTCCAGTTCCATGCGCTGCCAGCCCCCGCCGTCCCGCTGCGTTGTCGAACGACCCTCCGGAGAGCGATTCACCGCCCTCCCGGGCTGGCCCACGGGCGCATCCGCGCGGGGCATGCCAGGCCGCGTTCCGTGGCGCCGGCCGCGATGGGTCGGTGGGGCGGCGGCTTTGCTGCTCGCGCTGGCCGTCCTGCCGGCCGCGCCGGCGGTGGCCAATCCCGGCGGTGCGGATCCGGGCCTGGCCTGTCGCGGGGCGATCGCCGCCGCGGAACGCGAAGCGGGCATCCCGCCGGGTCTCTTGCAGGCGATCGGCCGCGTGGAATCCGGCCGGCGCGACCCGGTGACCGGCCGCTTCGCCCCCTGGCCCTGGACCATCAACGCCGAGGGCCGCGGCATGTATCTCCCGACCCGGGAGGCAGCGATTGCCGAGGTGCGGCAACTCCAGGCGCGTGGCGTGCGCATCATCGATGTCGGCTGCATGCAGGTGAACCTGCACCACCACCCGAACGCCTTCCCGACGCTGGAACAGGCCTTCGACCCGGTCACCAATGCCCGCTACGCCGCGCGCTTCCTGGGCGAACTTCATGCGACGCGCCAGGATTGGGCACGCGCCGCCGGGCATTACCATTCGCAAACGCCGGAACGGGCCGAGCCCTACCGCGCCCGCGTGCTGGCGGCCTGGGCGCAGGAACAGCAGCGCCCCGGCGGGGACGCGGCGGCGGAGGCGATGGCGCTGGCGGCGCTCAGTGCCGCGCGCGGGGCAACGGGCCTGGCCAATGGCGGTGACCGCGCGCGCATTATCCCGCTGCCGGCGGGCGGCGCGGGGGCGGGGCAGGGGCGGGGGCTCGATGCCTACCGCTCGGCGCCGATCATGATGGTCGGGCGCCCGGCCGTGACGGCGCCGGTGGCCCAGCCGGCGGTCAATATCCCGCCGCCGCGCGGTCCCTTCGCCTTCTTCCGGCGGTAGGGCTGACCGCGCTCAGGCGACGAATTCGGCGCGGATGGCGGCGGTGTGCTCGCCGAGCGCCGGCACCGCGCCGAAGGGGCGCACCCCGTCCGACAGCCTGGCCGCCGGCAGGGCGATCTGCACCGGGCCTTTCTCGGTCTGCACCGGGGCGCGCCGGAGTGCCGGGTGCTTCTGCAAGCCGCCGCAGTCGTTGACGAAGCCATACGCGGTGTTGGAACGCCGCAGCTTGGCGGCGCAGTCGTCGCGCGTCAGCGTCGTGAACATCGCCTGGATATGCGCGTCCACCATCGGGCGATGCGCCACGCGATCGTTGTTCACGGTGAAGCCGGGGCGCTTGGGCAGGTCGGGCTCGTCCAGGAACAGCGCGCAGAAGGATGCCCATTCGCGTTCGTTCTGGATGGCGATGAGCACATCGTGGCCGTCCTTCGTCTGGAAGGCGCCGTAGGGGCAGATGGAGGGATGCGCCAGGCCGATGCGCGGCGGGTTCTTCCCCGTGCCCTCGTATTGCAGCAGCGGCACGGACATCCAGTCGGCCATGCCATCGAACAGGCTGACGGCGATGCCCTTTCCCTGGCCGGTGATGGCGCGCGACAGCAGCGCCTCCAGCACGGCGGCATAGGCGTGCATGCCGCAGGCGATGTCGCAGGCCGAGACACCGACGCGCCCCGGGCCTTCCGCCCGGCCCGTCACGTAGGCGAGGCCGGATTCCGCCTGCACCAGCAGGTCGTAGGCCTTCATTGTGGCGTAGTCGCCCTCCTCGCCATAGCCGGAGATGTCCACGGTGATCAGGCGCGGATGCCTGGCGCGCAGCTCCGCGGAACCGAAGCCGGCGCGCTTCATCGCACCCGGGGCGAGGTTCTGGATGAACACATCGGCCTTCGCGATCAGCCGTTCCAGCAGCGCCTTGTCGTCGGGCGCCTTGATGTCGAGGCAGACGCTCTCCTTGCCGCGGTTCAGCCAGACGAAATACGACGACAATCCGTTCGCCACGCTGTCGTAGCCGCGCGCGAAATCGCCCTCGGGCCGTTCGATCTTGATGACTCGCGCGCCGGAATCCGCCAAGCGCGACGCGCAATAGGGTGCCGCCACCGCCTGGTCCATGGCGACGACGAGAAGGCCCTCGAGGGGGCGGGAACCGCTCATGGATAGGTCTCCGGCATCGGTGCGGTGACGCGCGCGCGCGCGGCAAGCAGGTCGAGGATGGCGAGGATGCGGGCTTCGAGCGCGCATCCTTCGCGGTAGTCGGCAGGCACGGCGCAATGCACGCGGCCCTCGGCGATCAGGCGGCGCGTGCGTTCTGCGCGGCCCGTATCGCCCGGTTCGTGCACCGCGATGGAATGGCCGCCCAGTTCCTTCACCGTGCGGAAGCACGGGATGTCGGTGTCGCCGTCGCCGATGAAGATCATGTTGGCGAAGGGCACGCGGCGCGCGCCGTGCGGCTGGTAGGCGTTCACTGCCGCATCATCGGCGACGTCCAGCGCATCCTTGTTGATGCGGAAAAGATACTGCGTCTTGGTCGTGTAGTTCACCGCGACGGCGGGCGCGATCGCCACATCCGAGCCATCGTACAGGAAGCCCGAGGCGAAGACGGCGCGGAAGTGGCGGCGGATCGGCGTGCCCTCGATCAATTCGCGCAGGCCGGAGGAAATGACGTAGTGCTCGACCGCCAGGCCGCGCGCGTGCCCGGCCGCGTTGATCCTGTCGAACCAGCCATCGACGCCCGGGAACAGGGTGATGCCCGCGCCTTGCCCGACCCAGTCCGCGCGGCGCACCGGCAGGTGCTTGAAGCGCGCCCATTCCAGCATGCGGTGCATGTAGGTGAGGATGCGGTCGCCCTGCTGCTCGACCGCCAGCGCATTGGCTTCCGCCCAGAACTGCGTTGCCTCGACGCCGAGCTTCGGCAGGAAGACGTGCTCCTGCATGTTGCCCGGCGCCAGCGTGCCATCGAAGTCGTAGGCAATGGCGACGGGCAGCCCGGTCACGTCAGTAGCTCCGCGGCATCCCCAGCACGTGCTCGCCGATGTAGGACAGCACCAGGTTCGTGCTGATCGGCGCCACCTGGTACAGCCGCGCCTCGCGGAACTTGCGCTCGACGTCGTATTCCTCGGCGAAGCCGAAGCCGCCATGGGTCTGCACGCAGGCTTCCGCCGCGGCCCAGGCGGCATCGGCGCCGAGCATCTTGCCCATGTTGGCTTCCTCGCCGCAGGGCAGGTGGGCTTCGAACTTCTGCAGGCCCTTCTGGATCAGCGCCTCGGCGGCGCGCATCTGGGCATAGGCCTTGGCGA
>LNFM01000414.1_pt1 | contig 106635 bp, 94 predicted proteins | sample 596031 | NCBI WGS metagenome assembly LNFM01 (sample SAMN04254537, study PRJNA301005) | activated carbon metagenome | isolation source: dual media filters at the Ann Arbor, Michigan drinking water treatment plant | place: USA: Ann Arbor
CGAACCTTCTTCGCAGCCTCTTGCCGCCACCATGAACGTCACCCCCGTACTGTTGGTCATTCTCGACGGATTCGGCTACCGCGAAGGCGGCGCCGACAACGCCATCGCCCGGGCCCGCAAGCCCAACTGGGATCGCTACTGGGCAAGCTTCCCGCACACCACCATCAACGCCTCGGAGCTTCACGTCGGCTTGCCGCCCGAGCAGATGGGAAACTCTGAAGTCGGGCACCTCAACATCGGCGCCGGACGCGTGGTCTTTCAGGAATTCACGAAGATCGAACTGGCGATTCGAAACGGCGAACTGGCCGGCAACGAGGTGTTGTCGAAGGCCGTCGACTCGGCCCGGAATGCGACGCTGCACGTGCTGGGCCTGCTCTCGCCCGGGGGCGTGCACAGCCACGAAGACCAGATCGTCGCGCTGGTCGACATGGCCGCTGCAAGCGGGGCGAAGCACATCGCGATCCATGCCTTTCTCGACGGCCGCGACACCCCACCCAGGAGCGCGGCCGAATCTTTGCGCAAGCTCCAGGCGTGCTGCGACCGTCATCCGGGCGCCCGCATCGGTTCGATTTGCGGCCGCTATTACGCGATGGATCGGGACCAGCGCTGGGATCGCACCAGCGCTGCGTATCGACTGCTCACGCAAGGCAAGGGCGACTTCGACGCAGCCGATGCCCTGGCCGGCCTCGAAGCGGCGTACGCCCGAGGCGAATCGGACGAGTTCGTCAAACCGACCGCCCTACCCGGCGATGCCGTCCTGCGCGATGGCGATGCCGTCGTCTTCATGAACTTCCGCGCAGATCGTGCACGTCAGTTGACCCGCGCCTTGACCGACCCGTCGTTCGACGGTTTCGAGCGCGCTGAGCGGCCCAGGCTGTCCTACTACTGCACATTGACGAGTTACGGCGAGGAGTTCGATCTCCCGGTCGCGTTCGCCCCGCAAACCGTCCAGAACGGTTTCGGCGAATACATCTCGAAGCTCGGCCTGCATCAGCTGCGCATCGCCGAAACCGAGAAGTACGCGCATGTGACGTACTTCTTCAACGGCGGGGTCGAGACGCCCTATCCCGGCGAAGAGCGAATCCTCGTGGCGTCCCCCAAGGTCGCCACGTACGACCTCGCCCCCGAGATGAGCGCAGCCGAGGTTACCGACAAGCTCGTCGAGGCCATTCGCAGCCGTCGATTCGAAGCGATCATCTGCAACTACGCAAACCCTGACATGGTGGGACACACGGGCAACCTCGAGGCCGCCACCCAGGCCATCGAAGCTGTCGACGCGTGTCTCGGCCGCTGCGTCGAGGCAATGCGCGATATCGGCGGCGAAGTGCTCGTGACAGCCGATCACGGCAATGCCGAGATGATGATGGATACCCAGACGCAGCAAGCCCATACGGCGCACACGACCAACGTCGTGCCACTGCTTTACATCGGCCGCAACGCGAAACTCGAAACCTCAGGCGCGCTCAGCGACATCGCACCGACACTGCTCACGATGATGGGTCTCCCGCAGCCGACCGATATGACGGGAAAATCACTCGTCAGATTGGCGTGATTCGACTGCTCGGTTGCGCCTTTGTACTGTTGCTCTCGGCCGGCGAACCGGTCGGGGCTGCAGCGCCGGCGCCTACCGAGGAACTGAAGGCACTTCGCGCCAAGCTCGAGGCGATCAAGAACGACATCGCCCGCAGCGAGACGTCACGCAACGAAACCACGGCGGCGCTCAAGGCCGCCGAAACGGCAATCTCGGATGCCAATCGTAAACTGACCGAACTCGGCGCCTCGAAGGAGGAAATCGACGCGCACCTCGATAGCCTGCGCGGCCAGCGCAACGAGGTCGAAAAGCGGCTCGACAAACAGCGCAGCCTCGCCGCCCGTCTGGTTCATCAGCACTACACCGCGGCACCGGCCGGCGCCCTGCAAGCGCTCGCCGCCGGACAGAATCCGAACGAGCTCGCACGCACGACGACGTATCTCGGCTACGTTGCGAGGGCAAGACGCGAAATTCTCGACGCGCTGCGCCGAGACGGCGAGGCACTGCGCGGCCTGGAGCAGGAAACAGCAACGCGCCAGGCCGAACTGAACGCGATCCAGCAGGCCCGGCTTGCCGAACGCAGGCGACTCGAAAGCGAACGCGAGAACCGCAAGCAGGTCCTGACGAGGATCGCGGCGACGATCGACCGCCAGCGCCAGACCGCGGATGCGCTCGCTAAAGACGAGGCGAGGCTAGCCAAGCTGGTCGAAGATATCGCCCGGATGCTCGCCGCCCGCAAGGCGAAAGGCGCGCAGGCCCGCAAGCCGCCGTCCGCATCGGCGCCCGCGCCGAGTAGCCCGTCGCTTCCACCGGCCGGGACCGGCCATTCAGTCTTCGAGCAGCTCAAGGGCCGACTGCAAATGCCCGTGCGCGGGGAACTCGTGGGGCGCTTCGGGAGTCCACGATCCGACAGTGGGGCGTCCTGGCGCGGTTTGTTCATCCAGGCACCCACGGGCAGGGAGGTCAAGGCCGTCGCGCCCGGGCGCGTGGTCTTTGCCGACTGGCTGCGCGGCTTCGGCAATCTGCTGATACTCGACCACGGGGACGGCTTCATGAGCCTGTACGGCAACAACGAAACGCTGATCGGCCGCATCGGCGAACCCGTGCGCGGCGGCGATACAGTTGCAATCGTCGGTGCGAGCGGCGGGAATACGGTGTCCGGTTTATACTTTGAATTGAGGCATCAAGGCAGGCCTTTCGATCCCCTAGGTTGGTTGAATCTGAAGTAGGCTGACAGTTCGCGCACGGACGCGACAGGAGCAATGTGCATGTTTAGCAAATGGCGGCAGATCGGTTTGATCGCAGTGGGTATCGTCGTCGGCGTGATGATCAGCATCAACTACTCCGCGGTGGCCCAGCGCTCCATGGCGCCGTTGCCGGTGGAGGAAATGCGTGCCTTCACGGATGTCTTCGAAGCCATCAAACGCAATTACGTCGAACCGGTCGAGGACAAGAAGCTCTTTACCGAGGCCATCAACGGCATGCTGACCGGGCTCGACCCCCATTCAGCCTACCTCGATCAGGATGCCTTCAAGGAACTGCAGGTCGGCACCCAGGGCGAATTCGGCGGCCTCGGCATCGAGGTCGGGATGGAGGATGGCTTCGTAAAGGTCGTCGCACCGATCGACGATACCCCGGCCGCGCGTGCCGGTTTGAAGCCCGGCGATCTCATCATCAAGCTCGACGAAACTGCGGTGAAGGGCATGTCCTTGAACGATGCAGTCAAGCGCATGCGCGGCAAGCCGAACAGCAACATCACGCTGACCGTCGTACGCAAGGGCGAGGCGGCACCGTTCACCGTGGTCCTTACCCGGGCGGTCATCAAGATCCAGAGCGTGAGGTTCAAGCTCATCGAGCCCGATTTCGGCTACGTGCGGATCTCGCAGTTCCAGGAGCATACGGGGGAAACCCTCGTGAAGGCCGTGGACGGGCTCTACAAGCAGAACCAGAAGCCGCTGCGAGGCCTCGTGCTCGACCTGCGCAACGACCCGGGCGGATTGCTCAACGGCGCCGTTGCCGTATCGGCGGCCTTCCTGCCGCAGAACTCGCTGGTGGTATATACCGACGGCCGCACCGAAGACGCCAAAATGAAGCTCAACGCGAGCAGCGAGTTCTACCTGCGTGGCCGGACGCGGGAAGACTACATTCAGAAACTGCCGCCCGAAGTGAAGAATGTGCCGATGGTCGTGCTTGTCAACGGCGGTTCTGCATCGGCGTCGGAGATCGTGGCGGGCGCCCTCCAGGATCACAAGCGCGCCACGATTATCGGCACCCAGACATTCGGCAAGGGATCGGTCCAGACGATCATGCCGCTCGGCAACAACACGGCCATCAAGCTTACGACGGCACGGTACTACACGCCGAACGGTCGTTCGATCCAGGCCAAGGGCATTACGCCGGACCTGATCGTCGAAGATCCCTTCAATCCGAGCGATCAGGCGCTGCGCATGCGCGAAGCCGATCTAGGTCGACATCTGCTGAACGACCGCGAAGGCGAAACGCCTGGCGCCGCCCCCAAGCCCGAAGCATCTGCCGCGCCGACCGAAGGGGCTGCACCGCAGGCAAAGCCGCGTCCGAAGCCGAAGCCCCTCGCACCCGGGGAGATCGTCTCGAAGGAGGATTTCCAGGTACTGCAGGCGCTGAATCACCTGAAGGGCGAAAAGGTGCTGGCGAAGGCCCCTTGATCCCGGCATGATCGAGTCACGACGCCCGGCGCGACGCCGGGCGTCGGCGTTTCCGGCCTCGCCTTTTCGCCACCGCCGCATCTCCACTGCCCCATGAACGACGACCAGCTCCTGCGCTACAGCCGCCACATCCTTCTGCCCGAACTCGGCGTGGAAGGCCAGGAACGCCTGCTCGCCAGCCACGCCCTCATCGTGGGCGCCGGCGGCCTCGGCTCACCGGCCGCCATGTACCTCGCCGCTGCCGGCGTCGGACGCATCACGATTTGCGACGCGGACAAGGTCGATCTCACCAACCTGCAGCGCCAGATCGCCCACAGGAACGATTCGGTAGGGATGCCGAAGGTCGTCTCGGCCAAGCGCACGCTCAGCGAGCTCAACCCGGAGATCGATATCGTCGCGCTGGAAGCACGCCTCGATCCGCAGGCATTGACGAGCAGGGTCGCGGATTGCAACGTCGTGCTCGATTGCAGCGACAATTTTGCGACCCGCCACGCGGTGAATCGCGCCTGCGTGGCACACCGTGTTCCGCTGGTGTCCGGCGCGGCGATCCGGTTCGACGGCCAGATCAGCGTGTTCGATCTGCGCTCTGCCGACAGCCCGTGCTATGCGTGCCTGTTCAGCGAAGACGCGCAATCCGAGGAGATGCGCTGCGCCGTGATGGGGGTGTTCGCACCGCTGACCGGCATCGTGGGCGCAACGCAGGCCGCGGAGACGATCAAGCTCCTGAGCGGTGCGGGCAGGACGTTGAGCGGGCGGCTCCTGATACTCGATGCACTGGATATGGAGTGGCGCAGCATGCGCCTCAAGCGGGATCCGGCATGCACGGTGTGCGGAACGGCGGCGGCGGCAGCTTAGCGCGTCGCCTCTCCGCTCGTAGTTCAGTTCGGCCGCCTGGCGCAGTTCGGATCGGCCCGCGCAGAGGGCCAAGGCACCTACTTGGTCATGTCCAGATCCATGGAATCCTCCGAGGCGGGTGCTGCAGGCGGTGCGCTGGTGGGCGCGCCGGCCGGCCGTACGAGCAATTCCTCGAGATCCTGGGCAATGCGCTGCGAATCGGCGCCGTTGCGGCCCATGCATTGCATGAGCACTCGCGCCGGAAGATCCGCAAGCTGCAACGGACGGTGCATGTCGCGCACACGCGCAGCATTCGTGAGCGCAGGGGCAAGATGGGTCGAACGAAACCCGGGCTTGGCCGATTCCACCGCCTCGATGATCGCCTGCTGGGCGCGGGCAATGCCGACGAGAAGTTCGGCGAGCTGCTGCGTGCTGATGTTTGCCATCGGTACTCTCCCGGAAACGCTTGCGGTTCGACTAGAACGAATTCAGGACGCACTTCCATTGTTCGGGCCACCCAGCCATCAGATCGCGCTTGAAACTGCTTTTCGCGAACTGATGCCAACGCCCGATCACCAGACTCAGCAGCAGATTCGCATAGACGGACTGATCCGTCTCGGCCGGTATCTCGTTCTGCTGGATCGCGAAGCGCAACGACTGCTTGAGACTCGCTTCGACCCGATCGAGCAATTGATTGATCCGCGTCTGCAGGCGTGGATCCTCGTAAACAAGCGCGTCGCCGTTGAGCACGCGCGTCATGCCCGGATTCTTTTGGGCGAAGCCGAGCAACAGGGTCACCGTCTTTTCGATCTGCTTGAGGCCGCTCGGCTCGTCGGTACCGATGCGGTTGATGAGACCGAACAGGCTCTCCTCGATGAATTCGATCAGGCCTTCATACATCTGCGCCTTGCTTGCAAAGTGGCGGTACAGAGCGGCTTCGGAGACGTCGACCCGGGCCGCAAGCGCCGCCGTGGTGATCTTCTCCCAGCGCGGCGTCTCCAGCATGCCCGCCAGTGTCTGAAGGATCTCCACGCGGCGCTGCCCCGGTTTTCGTTTTGCCGGCATTCTTCTTTTCCCCCACGCGAGACCAACCTGCGCGGCCCGTTCGTCGTTGCGTCTCATGCATGGCGATCACCGCACGCGGCCCCCGATCTGGCGCAACGCACGAACGCTACGGATCGTGTAGTCGACGTACCCCGGCGCATTGTGCGCGTGGGCGAACCATACGGTGCGCATGCCGAGCTTCTTGGCGGTGCGCAAATTCTCGAGCGAATCTTCCACCATGATACATTGCCGGGCACGCAGCCGGTGTCTTCGCAGCAGGAGAAGAAAGCCGTACGCATCCGGCTTCGGTCGATAGCGCGTGCGCTCGATGCACACCACGTCGTCGAAGAGATCGGCGATCCGAAGCGCCTTCAGTACCGCCCTGGCGTAATGTACCGGACCATTGGAAAACACGATCCGCCGCCCGCGCATTCGGCGCAGCGTCTGACGCAGCCCCGCCTCTTTCAGCACCATGCGTTCGAGGTCGGCGAAACGATGGGTCTCGCGCAGGAAGTGCCCCGGGTCGATGCCGTGATGTCGCATGAGCCCAAGCAGCGTCGCGCCATAGATGCGCCAATAGCGCTGACGCAACTCGCCGGCAGCCGCTGAGTCGAGTGCGAGCATCTGCTCCAGATACTCGGTCATCGACCGATTGATGTGCGGGAAGATATGCGGCCGCGCGTCGTGCAGCGTGTTGTCGAGATCGAAGATCCAGGTGACCAAGCGCTCCGGCATCCAGAGGTCAGTCGTAGCGACCGGCACGCATGCTATGAATCTGCGCCATGAAACACTAGTGCGAACGGATCAGCGTTCCGACGCCCTGATCGGTCAGCACCTCGAGCAGCACCGCGTGTTCGACGCGGCCGTCGATGATGTGCACGCTCTTCACGCCGCTGCGCGCGGCATCCAGCGCCGCACTGATCTTCGGCAGCATGCCACCGGAGATGGTCCCGTCGGCGAAAAGCTCGTCGATCCGGCGGGCGGTGAGCCCCGTCAGCAGATTGCCCTGCTTGTCGAGCACGCCAGCAGTGTTCGTGAGCACGATGAGCTTTTCGGCCTTGAGAATCTCGGCGAGCTTGCCTGCGACCAGATCGGCGTTGATGTTGTACGTTTCTCCGTTCTTGCCCACGCCGATCGGCGCGACGACCGGGATGAAATCGGCGGAATCGAGCAGGTGCACGATCGACGGATCGATGGATTCGATCTCGCCGACCTGCCCGATGTCGATCCAGGATTCAGCCTTGTCCTTGTCGGGGACGAGCATCTTGCGGGCACGGATGAAGCCGCCGTCCTTGCCGGTCAACCCCACAGCACGACCGCCATGCGTGTTGATGAGATTGACGATCTCCTTGTTCACCGCGCCGCCCAGCACCATCTCGACGACATCCATCGTTTCGGCGTCGGTCACGCGCATGCCCTGGACGAACACGCCCTGCTTGCCCAGACGCTTGAGCAGATCGTCGATTTGCGGCCCGCCGCCGTGCACCACGACCGGATTCATGCCGACCAGCTTCAACAGCACCACGTCGTGCGCGAAGCTTTGCTTCAGCTTCTCGTCGGTCATCGCGTTGCCGCCGTACTTTATGACGATCGTCTTGTCGTGGAAGCGGCGGATGTAGGGCAGGGCTTCGGCGAGTATGGCGGCCTTGTGCTGGGGATTCGTCGGCTCGTTGGCCATGGCAGTCGGGGCGTCCGTCGGTGAAGGAGTTCGCCCGGATTCTAACGCTCGTACGGGCCGGATAGACAAGGACATGCTGCTTTCGGGAACAAGCCGCCGCCCCACACACTCCATAGCCCATCGGCGGCGCTCTTCCCATAACCGCGGCGAAAGCGACGCGGCACGCCGCAGCTATAATTCGACGACCACCACACCGACCCATCCTGGCCATGCCCGCAGTCGCCGCAAGCGGGACGCGCCCTCCCCAACCACCAAGGAAAGCATGAAAGCCCTCATCGCGCTGATCATCCTGGTCGTGAGTGCGACCGCCCACGGACAATCCGCTCCCACGCCGCCGACCATTGCGGCGAAGTCCTATCTGCTCTACGACTTCCAGGCCCGTCAGGCGCTGGCGAGCCTCAATGCCGAAGAACGCGTGGAGCCGGCGTCCCTGACCAAGGTGATGACCGCGTATATCGCCTTCAACGCCCTGAAGCAGAAAACGCTCAAGATGGATCAGACCGTCCCGGTCTCCGAGGCCGCGCGCAAGGCCGAAGGCTCGCGCAGCTTCATCGATCCGCGCATTCCCGTCACAGTCGACGAACTGCTCCGCGGCATGATCATTCAGTCCGGAAACGATGCGTCCATCGCATTGGCCGAGGTGATCGCAGGTTCAGAGGAAGCCTTCGCGCAGCTCATGAACAAGGAAGCGAAGCGCCTGGGCCTTACGAACACGAATTTCAGGAACGCCACCGGCCTGCCGGATGCGAACCACTACACGACGGCCGCAGACCTCACCAAACTCGCGGCGGCACTCATCCAGGATCACCCGGAGTATTACCCGCTCTACTCCATCAAGGAATACACCTACAACAAGATCAAGCAGCCCAATCGCAATCGCCTGCTCTGGACCGATCCGACCGTCGACGGCATGAAGACCGGGCACACCAAGGCGGCGGGCTGGTGCCTCATCAGCTCGGCCAAGCGGGGCGAACGGCGTCTGGTCCTCGTGCTCGTGGGTGCGGATTCGGGAAACGCCCGCGCCTCCGAAAGTCAGAAGCTGCTCAACTTCGGCTTCCAGTTCTACGAAACGGTGCGGTTGTACGAAAAGGGCCAGTCGATCGCCGACCTCAAGGTCTGGAAGGGTCGCACCGATACGCTCAAGGCTGGCTTCGATCGGGATCTGCTGTTCACCCTGCCCAAGGGCCAGGCCGATAAACTCAAGGCCACCCTGGAAAGCCAGCAGCCGCTGGTCGCGCCGGTCGATGCCGGGCAGCGCGTAGGCACCATGAAAGTGACGCTGGACGGCAAGCCGTTTACCGAAGTACCGGTCGTTGCACTCGACAAGGTCGAGGTCGGCAACATTTTCGCTCGTGGCTGGGACGCGATGCGGCTGTTCTTCAAATAAGGGAGCGTCAGGAATGGGCGGGCAGACGGTATACCTCAACGGGGAATTCACGCCGATCGAAGAAGCGCGCATCCCCGTGCTTGACCGCGGCTTCATCTTCGGCGATGGCGTCTACGAGGTGATCCCGGTCTACTCCGGACACCCGTTCCGCATGACGCAGCACCTCGTCCGGCTGCAAAAGAGCCTCGATGCCATCAAGCTCGTCAATCCGCTGAGCAATGCGCAGTGGAGCGGGCTCGTTCGCAAGCTGGTGAAGATGCATCCCGAGTGGCAGGACCAGGGTGTCTATATCCAGGTGACGCGTGGGGTCGCCCGGCGGGATCATGCCTTCCCGAAGGAGGTGATCCCGACGGTGTTCATGATGACCAATCTGCTGCCCCTGCCGGACCGGAAGTACGTCACCGAAGGCGTCGCCTGCGTCAGCGCCACCGACAACCGCTGGCTGCGCTGCGACATCAAGTCGACCTCGCTCCTCGGCAACGTGCTGATGCGTCAGCGCGCCGCGGAAGCGGGTTGTGTCGAATGCATCATGTTCCGCGACGGCTTCCTCTCCGAAGCGTCATCGAGCAACGTCTTCGTGGTCAAGGGCAAACAGATCGCCGCGCCGCCCAACAATCACCTCGTCCTGCCGGGCACCACGAACGACGTCGTGATGGAACTGGCGCGGAAATCCCGAATGCCGCTCGTCATCCGTGAAGTCAGCGAAGACGAAGTGCGCGCTGCCGACGAGATCTGGATCACCTCGGCGACGAAGGAAGTCCTCGCGGTCACCCGCCTCGACGATCGGCCGGTTGGATCCGGCAAGCCCGGCCCCATGTACAAGCGGATGTTCCGACTCTATCAGGACTACAAGCGAACCGTCATGCGACGCGGCTGAGCCCTTTCCGCTGCGATCCCCCTACCACGGAGCCTGCCATGGCCGCCGAAGAAACGCTGATCGAGTACCCGTGCGACTTCCCCATCAAGATCATGGGCAAGACGACACCCGGCTTCGCACAGACGATCGTAGAACTCGTTCGGCGGCATGCACCGGACTTCGAGGCGGCCGGTGTCGAGATGCGCACCAGCAAGCAAAGCAAGTACTTGTCGGTCACGTGTACCGTCAGGGCCACGTCGCGCGAACAGCTCGACACGCTCTACAAGGAGCTTTGTGACCATCCGCTCGTCGTGATGGTGCTCTGAGCGCGCCGAGCGCTCGCCGTGCTCTACTGCCGAAGCGCACCTGCGATGTACGACGCCACGACTGATGCACCGGCAGACCCGATCGAATGCGCGCCTGTCGTGCACAGACTGGGTCGGGTCGACTACGCGCCCACCCTGGCGGCAATGCAACGCTTCACGAACGAACGTACGACGCACACCGCCGACGAGTTGTGGCAGGTGGAGCATCCGCCCGTGTACACGGTCGGCCTTGCAGGGCGGGACGAGCATCTGCCGGCCGAGTCGACCGACATCCCCATCGTGCGCATCGATCGCGGCGGACAGATCACCTATCACGGGCCGGGGCAGATCGTGCTCTACACGCTGGTCGATCTCTCCCGGCGCAGTCTGGGCGTGCGCGCCTACGTCCGGCTGCTCGAACATGCCGTGATAGACTTGCTCGGACGTCGCGGCATTCGAGCCGAGGGCAGAAAGGATGCGCCCGGCGTGTACGTCGACGGAGCGAAGATCGCCGCGCTCGGCCTTCGCATCCGCCACGGCCGCTGTTACCACGGGCTCGCACTCAACGTCGACATGGATCTGACCCCGTTCGACCACATCGATCCCTGCGGCTACCGTGGCCTGCGCGTCACCCAGGCGCGCGATCTCGGCGTCGCCGATCCGATCGATCTCCTGGCCGACGAACTCTCGGTCATCGTCTCCGACCATCTCTGCCGAACGAAAGCGGGCGCCTCATGAGCGACATCCGGAACAGCAAGGAAAAAGGGCAGGCCAAGACGGCTCGCATTCCGATCAAGGTCGTCGCCGCTGAAAAACTGAAGAAGCCCGACTGGATCCGCGTGCGTCTCGGCGACGGCCAGCGCTTCAATGAAGTCAAGCAAGCTCTTCGTACGCACGGCCTGCATACCGTCTGCGAAGAAGCGAGCTGCCCCAACATCGGGGAGTGCTTCGGCAAGGGCACGGCCACCTTCATGATCCTCGGCGATCTTTGCACTCGCCGATGTCCGTTCTGCGATGTCGCGCACGGGCGGCCGAAGCCGCCGGATATCGAGGAACCGACGCGCCTCGCCGAGACGATCGCGGCGATGAAGCTCGCTTACGTCGTGATCACGAGCGTGGACCGCGACGATCTGCGCGATGGCGGTGCGGATCACTTCGTCGCCTGCATTCGTGCCGTGCGCGAGAAGTCGCCGCGCACACGCATCGAGATCCTGGTGCCCGACTTCCGCGGTCGTCTGGACGTCGCCGTCGAGAAGCTCTCGGCCGCGCCGCCGGACGTCATGAACCACAACCTGGAAACCGTGCCCAGGCTCTACAAGCAGGCACGCCCCGGTGCCGACTACGCTCATTCGCTCAAACTCCTCAAGGACTTCAAGGAGAAGCATCCGAACGTGCCGACCAAGTCGGGCCTGATGGTCGGGCTCGGCGAGACCGACGACGAAATCGTAGAGGTCATGCGCGATCTGCGCGCGCACGATGTCGACATGCTGACGATCGGGCAGTACCTGCAGCCCACGGGTCACCATCTGCCGGTGCTTCGGTATGTCGAACCGGCACAGTTCGCTCGCTTCGAGCAGATTGCCGCCGAACTTGGATTCGTCCATGCGGCCTGCGGTCCGCTGGTGCGATCGAGCTACCACGCGGATCAGCAGGCTCATGAGGCACTCGAAGCGGCAAGGCATGAAGCATGATGCCCGGGTGCGCAACCCAATGAGCCGCAAACCGGGCGATCGGCAGGTGCCCGGATATCGCATCCGCCTTTGCCCGTGAGCCCCAGCGGTTCAGGCGAATCGAACCTCGCCGCCGTTTTCGGTCGTGCCGCCTCGACGTTCGGCGGCATGGGCAACTTCATCCACTTCGGCGAACGACTCGTTGCACGCGCTGCCTTGCGGCCCGGCGATCGCATCCTTGATGCAGCCACCGGCCGAGGTGCAGTCGCCTTTCATGCGGCAACCGCGGTGGGAACGACAGGGCGCATCGTCGGCATCGATATCGCCGAAGGCATGCTGCAGGAGACATCGAACGCCCTCGCAAGCGGCCAGTGGCCAATGATCGAACTCAAGCACATGGACGCACAGCAGCTCGACTTCCCCGACGGATGGTTCGACGGCGTGCTGTGCGGGTTCGCGCTCTGGTTCTTTCCTCAGCCGGAGCGTGCTCTGCGGGAGTTTCACCGCGTGCTGAAGCCGCGCGGTCGCCTGGCCTTGAGCACCATCGCGCACGATAGCCCCTATCACGCGCTGCTGCAGGAAACGCTGCGGCCGCATATCGAATCGAATTCGCCGGATCGCAAGGGCGACCCGACTCGGCGTTTCGATACAGCCAACGAAATGCGCGATGCACTGGGCAGCGCAGGATTCCACAACATCAGCGTCGTCTGCGACGACTACGAGGCTGTCGCGCCGAGCACCGAGGCCCTATGGCAGCACCTTTGGTCCACCAGCCATCGGCGCCACCTCGAACGCATGTCGACGCAGACACAGGAGGCTGTTCGGGCCGACTACTACGCGAGGCTGCAGCCATTCGTTCGTCCGGACGGCATTCATCTGGTGTGGCGTGCGCTCCTCGTCGCATGCGAGCGGGCAGAATGAAGATCTGCGGGCCGGCGCTGCGCCAGAACGGGACTGCGAACCCATCAGGAATCGTTTGCCCGCTTTGCGGTGCGCGCAACGAATGCGCCATGGCGCAGACCGCAGGAAGCACCGATGTTGCGTGCTGGTGCGCCCAGGTCGAGATCGATCGCGAAGCCCTCGCACGGATTCCACGGGATCGGATCGGCCAGGCATGCCTTTGTCCGCGCTGTGCCTCGGGTCTTGCCGAAGGTGAAGGCGTGCCCTAACCTCCCAGGGAGCATGCCCTCATGAGTGGAGGAGTGAACGTCGTGAGTCCAACACCGCGTATCCACGATCTCAGCAACGGCCGCAACGCCGGCGACAAGCTGCAGCTGACCCACTATGGGGCCGCCGCATGGTCGATTACCGATGGGCGCACCCGACTGCTCGTCGATCCGTTCTTTTCGCGCATTCGGTATGCGGACAAAGGCTTCGGCACATCGACACCCCCGGCCGCTCCGGGGGATACGCGTCCGATCTTCGGCCCCAACGACACGCTCGCTCCAGACGACGCGACCTTGCGAGTGATCGACGAACACGTCGCCCACGCGGACTACATCCTTACCTCGCACTCGCATTTCAACCACTGCATGGACATGCCCTACATCGCAAGGAAGACCGGCGCGACGGTTCTGGGCACGGAGAGCACGGCGAACATCGCGCGTGCCCACGGTGTTCCCGAGGCGCAGGTCATCACGGTCAAAGGCGGCGAAGATTTCGAATTCGGCTCGTTCTCCGTCAAGGTGATCCCGAGTCTGCATTCGGCGCTGAGCAGCAAGCACTACTTCGATTCCGGCGTCGTTCCACGCGACGTCCGCGCCCCCATGCGTCTGGTCGAGTACGTGGAGGGCAACACGCTTTCCTACTTCATTCGTCTGGGCGAGCACCGTGTCATCGTATTCTGTTCCATGAACTACATCGAACGCGAACTTGCGGGACTGCAGCCGACGGCAGCACTGATTCCGGCCGCGAAGGCACGCCTGGAAATCCACGACTACACGGGCCGACTGCTGCGCGCCCTCGGTCTGCCGCCGGTGGTCATCGCCACCCACTGGGACGTCCAGTCATGGCCGTACGGCGCCTCGCAGGAAAGCGCGTACGAACAAGCGCAGACCTTCATCGCCGAAGTGTTGCGGGTCGCGCCCGACACGCGCACCGTCATCCCGCGTCATTTCGAGACGGTGGAGATATAGCGCCGGCAGGATCACCGCTCGCCGGGCTCCATCGATCCTTCTACCAGGCCATCCGCGACAAGGCCCTTTGCCGAAGGCGCGATGAGCCCGGTGCCTCGCTTGTCGCTCTCGTGCGAAGGGGGTGAGTCGCGCCCTCACCGCCACGTCCAGCGCACCACGTTCCAACCTCGATGCATAGGCGTACACTTCCGCGACACGAACGCCGCGGGCCCAGGTCTTCCGACGGCCGCGTGAACGAATACGACTGGAGGAGAGCACCATGCATGGAACGACGACGATCGTCGCCGGTGCGGTATTGGCCGCCACGAGTATCGCAAGCCTCGCACAGACGTTTCCCAACCGCCCGATACGATTGGTGGTGCCTCTGGCGCCCGGGGGCACGAACGACACCATCGCCCGCATGATCTCGGATCGCATGGCCGACAAGCTCGGTCAGCAGATCATCGTGGACAATCGCCCGGGGGCCAACAGCAAGATCGGTTCCGCGCTCGTCGCGAAAGCGAACGCCGACGGTCACACGTTGCTCATGACCGGCGCGGGGCACGCGACGAATCCGAGCCTGCACCGCACGCTTCCCTACGATACCGAACGCGACTTCGCCCCCATCAGCGTCGTTGCCGGCGGGCCGTACCTGATGGTGATCCCTCCGGTCATTCCGGCGAAGTCGGTGAAGGAATTCGTGACGTGGGCGAAGTCGCGCTCGGGGCAGTTGAGCTTCGGCTCAGCAGCCATGGGCAGCCCGACGCATCTCTCCGGCGAACTGTTCAACCTGGCCACCGGCGTCGATTTGTTGCACGTGCCTTACAAGGGCGGCAGCGCACTCCTGCCCGATCTGCTTTCAGCCCGATTGGCCATGACGTTCTCCTCGATATCGACCGTACGGTCCAACATGCAGGCGGGGCGGCTGCGTCCGATTGCAGTCACCACGATCGAGCGCTCCGAATTTCTGCCCGATGTTCCCACGTTCCGGGAATCGGGCTATCCGGGCGTCGAGATCAATGCCTGGTACGGCCTTTTCACGACGGGAGGCACGCCGGCGAGCAGCGTGCAGAGGCTGAACTCGGCCCTGCGCGAGTCGCTGGCCGAAGCCTCCGTGAGGGAGGCCTTTCGCAAGCAGGGGTTGGTACCACAACCTATGGCAGTGGCCGAGTTTCAGGCGCTCGTGACGAGCGAGATTGCGAAGTGGGCCAAAGTGGTCCGTGCCGCTGGCATCCCGGCCGAGTAGGCGGCGCCCGCAGTCCGACTTTGGCTGGTCCCGCATAGGGTGCGGGATCCCGAGATTCCGCCGATTCCCGCAATGATTCGAATTGCGGCGCCCCGCTATCCTCTGAGCGCCGCGCTCACTCGCTCCGGACCGTAATCCGATTCGGCTGCGGACAACGAGATGCGCCCATCCCGAATATCGCGAGCAATCTCGTCGAGCTTGCGCTCGCCGGGTGCGCCATAACCTGCGCCGCCGGGCGTTTCGATGCGCATCGAGTCTCCCGGCGCCATCTCGACCCGGGCCACCTTCGAGTACAGCGGCTTCGCATCGGCGCTGCCGTAATTCTGAATCAGGCGTGCGCGGCGACCGTCCTTACCGCCGAAAACACCGCGCGGCACGCCGACGGTGTGACTGTCCGAGCGGACCGAGAAGATCGTGCCAGGCACCAGTGAGGAAATCTGACGCGCGATGCCCATGCCGCCACGATGACACCCGGCGCCGCCGGAGTCCTCGACGAGGGCGTATTCGTCCACGCGCAGCGGATACTCGTTCTCCAGTGCTTCCACCGGCAGGTTGGACGTATTGGTCATGTGAACATGGATCGCATCCATGCCATCCGCATCGAAGCGTGCACCCGACCCGCCGCCGAGCGTTTCGAGATAGACGTAGTAGCCCTGGCGTTTGGTGAGTTCACCCGAAAAGACGATGGCAGGCACCACGTCGTTGCCCGATGCAATGACGCGCTCCGGCGGCAGCAGTTCGCGGAATGCGCCGAATATCGCACCACAGACTTTCTGACAGGTGATGGAACGTGCACCGACCGCTGCAGGCGGGCGCGGGTTGACGATGCTGCCGAGCGGTGCATGGATGCGGACCGCTTCGAAGAGGCCTGCGTTCGGCAGCAGTTCCGGATCGAGCAAGGCTTTTATCGAGTAATAGACGCACGCCTGCAGCGCATTGAGCGGCACGTTCATCGCACCGCGCGCCTGCTGGCCGGACCCTTCGAAGTCGATAGCGAGTCCGGCGTCGCTCACTCGCACCCGAGCCGTGATCGGAACCGGATCCCCGCCCATGCCGTCATCGTCGAGATATTCGGTGTAGACATACTCGCCGGCGCGCAGCTGCGCAATGCGATTGCGCATTCGGCGGCGCGTATAGGAAATGACGTCTTCGATTGCGTTGCGCACGGCATCGATGCCCATCTGCAGGATCAGCGCTCGCGCCTCGTGAGCGCCGCATTCGTTCGTCGCGATCTGCACGCGAAGATCGAGTTTGCGCTCTTCGGGATCGCGCGTGTTCACCGCAATCAGTTCGAGCAGTTCGACATCGAGCGTGCCCGCCTTGCAGATGCGGGTGACCGGCAACCGAATGCCTTCCTCGAACACGGATCTCGAACCGCCCGCGATCGACCCGGGCACCGCGCCACCGACGTCGGCATGATGACCGATGTTGGCGGCAAAGAACTCGATCTGCCCCTCGTGGAAGATCGGCGTGATGATCGTGATGTCGGGCAGATGCGTGCCGTTTGCGAGGTAGGGATCGTTGCAGATGAACACGTCGCCATCGCGAATCGACTCGAGCGGCACACGCGAAAGCAGTGCCGCCATGCCGCCATCGAGAGAACCGAGATGCAGCGGAATCTGAGTGCCTTGCGCCACCAGTCGCCCGCGCCGATCGAAGAGAGCCACGGAGCAGTCGCGCCGCTCCTTGATGTTGGTGGAGAACGACGAGCGCACCAGCGTATTGTTCATATCCTCGGTAATGGACATGAGCCGGTTGCTGAACACCTCCATGGCGATGGCGTCGACACGACGCTCGTTCACTCGACTCGCCGTCGGGCCTGGGGCCGCATCCGTCATCCTGCGATCTCCTCACACACATGCACGACGATATTGCCGATGCGATCGACCTCGGCACGACGCCCCGGCGCAATCGCGATGGTGGAGCTCATCTCCTCGATCACTGCAGGCCCCGACACCACGGATCCGGCACCGAGGGCTGAACGCCGGTACACCGGCGTATCGATCCAGCCATAGGCCACCCCGAAATACACCCGCCGATCGTTCAGGTGCGCGGATTCGAGAGACTCCGTGGCAGTGGCGAGTTCGGACAACGGGGCCTTCGGTACTGCACCGAGCGCCTGCAATCGGCAATTGACGATCTCGACCGGCTTGGCGGGCAATTCGTAGCCATATTCGCGGGCGTGTCCCTGGGCGAAAGCGCGCAGGAAAAGTTCGAGTACAAAATCGCTACCTTCGGGTAGTGGCACGATGACTTCGAAATTCTGGCCTTCGTAGCGCGCGTCGATGAAGCAGCGGAAGGCGCGATCCGCTGCGTCTACGCGTTCGCGTTCCAGCCAGGCGCCAGCCTCGATGCGCATCTCGTCGAAGCAGCGCGTCACCAAAGGCCAACGGCTTTCATCGGCCAGCGCGATCACGCTGCGCACGAAGTCGAAACTGATTTGCGTCAGCAGCATGCCCCGAGCGCACATCGTTCCGGGCTCCTGGGGGACGATCACGATGGGGATGCCGCATTCGGCGGCGACGTCGATCGCGTGCAGCGGCCCCGCACCGCCGTAGGCAAACAACGCAAAGTTGCGCAGATCGTAGCCTCGCTCGGTAGAGACGGCGCGGATCGCCCGCCCCATGTTGGCATTGGCGATCCGGATGATGCCTTCGGCGGCCGCCTCGAGGGGCAACCCGAGCGGCTGGGCGACGTGTTCCTGGAGCGTGGCAGACGCGAGCGCCTCGTCGACCGGCAGCCGCCCATCCAGCAACGCCACCGGATTGAGCCTGTGAAGCGCGATCTGTGCGTCGGTGATCGTTGCCCGAGTGCCGCCGCGGCCATAGGCAGCCGGCCCGGGATCAGCCCCGGCACTGCGCGGCCCCACTTTCAGCGCGCCGGCATCGTCGATCGCCGCGATGCTGCCGCCGCCGGCGCCGATGACGTGGATGTCGACCATCGGCGTCTTGACCGGATAATCCGCCACGGTTCGCAATGAGCTGAACAGCGGCTGACCGTCGACCACCAGCGAAACATCGGTGCTCGTCCCGCCGACATCGAACGTCACGAGATTCGGATAGCCGGCAGCGCGCCCGACCGCCGCCGCCCCCACAACCCCAGCCGCGGGACCGGACAAGCACGTGCGCACAGGAAACGAACGCACCGCCCGCACCGACATGAGCCCGCCGTTCGAATGGATGGTGAAGGGCTCGACGTCGATGCCCAGCGCCTTGACTCGATCGAGAAAGCGATCGAGGTAAGCCTTCATCCGCGGCCCGACCACCGCATTCAGTACCGTCGTCGACAACCGTTCGAACTCGCGAAACTCGGGGAGCACTTCGCTCGATACGCTCACGTAGGCATCGGGATGAAGCCGTTCGATCGCGGCGCGTGCGCGTTGCTCGTGCGCCGGATTGCGGTACGAATGCAGGAAGCACACCGCGATGGATTTCACGCCGGCCGACTTGAGCTTCGTCACGGCGGCTTCGAGTTCGGTATCGTCGATTTCGCGAAGTACGACGCCGCGCGCATCGAGCCGTTCGGTCACTTCGAGCCGGTGTTCGCGCGCGACCAGGGGCGGCGGCTTGCCGTGTGCATAATCGTAGAGATGGGGACGCACCTGGCGACCGATTTCAAGCACGTCGCGGAAGCCGCGGGTCGTCAGGAGCCCGGTCAATGCACCCTTGCGCTCGATGACGAGATTCGTCGCGACCGTCGTCCCATGACCGACGTGGACGATCTGTTCGGGACGCAGCGCATGGTCGCGCAGGAGATCGGCGATCCCAGCGGCGATGGCCTCCGACGGATCGGCCGGGGTCGAGGGCACCTTGTGAAAACGCACCTGCCCATCCTGACCGTTGAGCAGGGTAAAGTCGGTAAAGGTGCCGCCGACGTCGATTCCGATGCGATACAAGGCTGCCGAACCTTCCGGGTCAGTCGAGTTTGATGCCGGCTTCGCGGATCACCTTGCCCCAGGTGGCATGATCCTTGTCGACCTTGGCGGCAAACTGCGGCGAGTTGCTGCCGACGGGTGTCAATCCCTGAAGTGTGAAGGTCTCTCGCAACGCGGGCTGGTGCACGATCTTGCCCACTTCACCGCTCAATTTACCGACGATTGTGCTCGGCGTTCCTGCCGGCGCAAAAAGGCCGAACCAAACCAGGGCTTCGAAGCCGGGCAAGCCATTTTCGGCGATCGTCGGCACCTCCGGTGCCACGTCGACGCGCTGCAGACTGCTTACCCCCAGCACGCGCAGTCTACCAGCCTTCATGTGCGGGAGGGTCGTCAGCACGACGTCGAACATCATCGAAAGATGGCCACCCAGGACGTCGACCAGCGCCGGCCCCGACCCCTTGTAGGGCACATGCGTGATATCCACCTTCGCCATGGACTTGAAGAGTTCCATCGCCATGTGCGAGGCGCTGCCCTGCCCCGCCGATCCGAAATTGAGCTGCCCCGGGCGCTTCTGTGCCAGGACGATCAGTTCCTTCACGTTGCGCACAGGGATCGAAGGATGGACATCGAGGAACTGCGGGTTGTACGCGACCTCGGCCACTGGCACGAAATCCTTCAGCGCGTTGTAGGGCATCTTGCTGTAAAGATGCGGCGCCACCGCGTGCGTGGTGTTCGTGCCCATGAGTAGCGTATAGCCATCGGGGGCGGCCTTCGAGACGTACTCGGCTCCGATGAGCGCGCCTGCGCCGGGACGATTCTCGACGATCACCGGCGAACGCAGGGCTTCGTTCAATCGCTGGGCCACGTTGCGTGCGAGGATGTCCGTCGAACCCCCGGCGGCGAACGGCACGACGATGCGCACCGGCTTCGACGGGTAGGCGTCGGCAGCGATGCCGTGCGAGGCGCTGCAAAATCCGAACAGACCAAAGACTGCGAGCATTCCGATGCGCTTCATGAGCGACCTCCCGTCGACGAATTTCCCATGATTCTCGCATGGCTGTGCGCGGCCCGACCCCGCGCACCGACATCGGGCAGACGCGCACCCGACCGATGCTGATACGATCGTCACCGCGCGGCCGACGCCAGCGGCGACGCTTTGTCTCGACAACGATCGGATCACAGGAGGATCACCATGGGTATCGAACGCATTCCCGGACGCAGCAACGCCACCTACAGCAAGGCCGTCGCCGTCAGCGGGCCGGGCAAGACGATCTACGCATCCGGCTTCCTCAGCGCAGGCGCCACGCTCGCGGAGCAAACGAACGGCTGCTTCGATCAGATCGAAGCAGCCCTGCGCGAGGCGGGCGGCGGACTCGAACACGTCGTGCGCATCACGGCATGGCTGACGCGCCTGGATGAGTACGCGGAATACAACCGCGTGCGGGGCGAACGCTTCGGCAAGCACCTGCCGGCGAGTGCGGCCGTCCAAGTCGCAGGATTGCTGCAAGGCGCGCTCATCGAGATCGATGCAGTCGCGTTTGTTCCCGACTAGTCCATCGTCCGGCGCGCATGCCGGGGGGCGTCGGTCGATCAGTTGATGGGAATGCCCGCTGCCTTGACGACCTTCGCCCACTTCGCGATCTCGGCAACAAGGTGCGTGCGCAATGCCTCGGGCGTGGAAGTCCCGGCGTTGACCCCGGTACGGGCGAGCTTCTGCCGCGTATCAGGCACGGCCAATGCCTTAATTACCGCCTGATTGAGGCGATTGATGATTGCGGGCGAAGTCCCGGCCGGCGCAAACATACCAAACCAGATATCGAACTCGTAACCCGGCACGCCGGATTCGGCGACCGTCGGCACGTCGGGAATCGACGGTTCGCGCTTCGCTCCGGTCACGGCCAGCAGCCTCAGCTTGCCGGACGCAATGTGCGGCACCGCGGTCGGGTAGGCAGGGATCGAAAAATCGATCTCCCCGCCCATGATCGCGATCATGGACGGCCCCCCGCCCTTGAACGGCACGTGGGTGAACTTGATGTTCGATTGATACTCGAGCAGACCCAGCGCAAGATGCGCAGCACTGCCCACACCAGCCGAACTGGCAGTGATCTTGCCGGGCTGTGCTTTGGCGAGTGCGACCATGTCCCGCATGTTCTTCACGGGCAGGCTGTTTCGTACGACGACGCCGTTGGGCGTCTCGCCCAGGCGCGAAATCGGCGCGAGATCCTTCAGCGCGTTATAGGGCTTCTTCGGGTATAGGGTTTCGTTCACGGCGAGGCCGACGTGCGGCACGAGCAGCGTGTAGCCGTCGGGATTCGCCTGGGCACAAAGGGCCGCACCGATGGTTCCGCCACCGCCCCCGCGATTGTCGACGACGAACGTCGTGCCAAGAACATCGCTCAAGCCTGCAGCGACGACGCGCCCCATGAGATCGCTGGTGCCGCCGGGAGAAAACGGCACGATGAGCCGTACGGGTCGATCACTGCTGCCTTGCGCGAACGCCGCGTTGCCACAAGCCATCGATGCTGCCACGGCGATGGTACTCAAGACGATGGCCGGCTTCTTCATGCGGAACTCCTCCTGGATCATTGAGTTGCACACCGGTGCCGATGAGCAGGACCGACGCGGCAGATGTACGAAGCTTGGTAGCGAGAAGTCTCGCCACGAGTGATCCCGAAGGATATTGACTGCCTGGGTCTGCACGCAAGCTCGATGGGAGAAGGATCGATCGGCTCGGCGGCGCAATGCAGGGTTTACGTACAGCAACACCGCCAACGCCTCGAAAAATCGAGCGTCCGGCGCAGCTACTCGTGGAGTTCTGCCATCGCGATACCGGCCTCGCCGGCGATCGAGTACAACAACCAGGTCCGACCGTCCTCGCGGTGGATCGCCGGATCGCGCAATTGATAGGCCGGCCCTTCGACCAGCCCGCGCGCCGATGGCACTCGCGGGGCATGGGCGCCCTCGTAATCTTCCTCCGGCGCGAGGACGTCTTCGATGTCGTCGAGGCGCCACTCGAACCAGTCTCGCGCAAGATCGACGCGACCGCGCCGAATGCGCTCCGGACACTCACCGACCAGGGTGAAGTAGACCATCAACACGTTGCCGTCGATTACAAGTGCGGTATGGCGCAGACTGGGCAACGGCCATGTCGGCCCGCGCTCGAATCCGCGCAAGCCATCGCGAGACCGGTAGAAGATGCCCGGCATCGCCATGGCGTAATGCCAGCCGCCCCACTCGAAGACACGAAAGTACGGCGCGCCGAGATTCTCTGCGCCGCACTGAAACGCAAGCCCATCGGACGATAGGGCCACGCGCGAATACTGGGGTCCGCGACCGGGTGCGCTGGGCTGATCCGCGCCGTGGAAATACATGCGAATTCGACGCTGCGCATGGTCGACATGTACGTCGGGCGAGGCCACGTGTCCGACGAAGCGAGCGTCCTCCAGCGAGAGTACGCCCGGCCGATGGATCTTCCAGGGGCCATCGAGATCGACCGCGTATGCCAGACGGATGTAGCGGCCGTCGTGATGAGCGAAATACAGATAGTAGCGACCGAGCGGCGCAGACACCCAGTCGGGCATGCGGATGAGCGAAGGGCCGTTGACGTTGTCACCCATGCGATCGTCCATGTGCGGGCGGATGATGGGGTTGGCGCTGGAACGGATGACATGCATGACTGAACCCCGATGGACAAACTTCATGAAACCCGATGCACAACCACACGTGCACGACCCAAGCTGCAAAGCGTACACGAGGCGGTGCATGCCCGTGAAAGAGACGACGCTGGCGAGCGATCGTTCTTTCACCGCAGGCGCCGCCTCACACCCGGAATCGACCGCTCACTGCGGGTTCAGGCCGGCCTCCTTCACGACCTTCGCCCACTTCTGGATCTCGAACACGATGAACCGCGAGAACTCTTCGGGCGTTGTGGGGATCACCTCCGACCCGGCGCTCTTCAGCCGTTCCCGCATTTCGGCTGCGGAGAGCGCCGCCGAAACGTCCTTGTGCAACCGGTTGACGACGGCCGCGGGCGTACCCGCCGGCACGAGCAATCCCTGCCAGGAAGTCGCTTCGTAGCCTGACAAACCGGCTTCGGCCAGGGTGGGCACGTCGGGCATGGATTCGACGCGGCGCGCGCCGCTCGCGGCGAGCACCCGAATGCGTCCCGATGTCATGTGAGGCAGCGTACTCGGCGGCTGATTGAAGTTCATGCCGATCTGCCCGGCAAGCAGATCCGTCATCGCAGGCGCCGCGCCCTTGTACGGCACATGCACCAGGTCGATGCCGGCCATCGAGCGGAACATCTCCGTAGCCAAGTGCGAGCCGCCGCCGCTGCCTGCCGTCCCGAAGGTGATCTGGCCGGGCCGCGACTTCGCGAGTGACACGAACTCCCTGACGCTGCGCGCCGGTATCGACGCATGCACGACCAGCAGGTAGGGCGTCATCGCCGTGAGGGTCACCGGCGCAAAATCCCTGACCGGATCGTAGGGCAGCTTTCGGTAGGTGCTGACGTTCGTGGCGAGGGTGCTGATGGTTCCGCTGAAGAGCGTGTAGCCGTCCGCGGGTGCGCGCGCCGCGAGTTGTGCAGCGATGAGCCCGCCACCACCGGCACGGTTCTCGACGACCACCGGCTGGCCCAGGCTCTCCGACAAGTGGCGCGCCAGAATGCGCGTCATGATGTCGGTGATGCCGCCGGGTGCGAAGCCTACGATCCAGCGGATGGGTTTCGTGGGATATGCCGGGGTCTGCGACCACGCGGCAGTCGCCAGCAGACTCAACATGGCGGCACCTGCGCCAAGACGTAAACGTGATTCGGCAAATCGCGCGCACCCGCTGCGATGCATGGACTGCATGTCGATCTCCTCCGTGCTTGAGCCGAATCGGAACCTATCATGATCGATGCAGATGGTGCCAGCGCGCGAGGTCGTCGAGCCGCTCCTCAAAGCGAGCGGAAAAACGCTTAAGGATGACCAGCGCGACGCGCCGGGCGCTCCGATGGATGGAGGTCGGCTACAGTCAGAACACCGAGTCGTGCACGGTTTCGTCCAAGCCGAGTGTCACGCCGGGATGCCGTGACGGTCAGCTTCGCCGTTGCCGATGCGCGCGCACCGCTGCACCCAATAAGCCCAACCCCGCGAGCAGCATCAGCGATGCGGTGGGCTCGGGTACGGGTGCCGCGAGGGTCACGTTGCTCGCCTGGATGGAGTAGCGCGGACCGGTTTCGCCGTCCCCCGTGAAGAAACTGAAGTACATCACGTTCGTATTGCGGTCGACGGTTTCCCCGGGAACGCGGACCCGGAACAGATCCGGATTCGGCGCAAAAGCCGGCAGTGCAGTGTGACTATTGAGCGCATCCGGAACGTTGGTCGGCTGGTTGTCGGTGAAGTAGATATCCAGGGAATAGGCGTCCGGATCGACCGGGATACCGACGAGACTCGGTCCGTTGAAAGTGCCAATGAATGACGTGACCGAGTCCTCGACACCGAGGGAAAAGCTCTGAACGCTATCATTGGTCAGAAAAATCGCGGAGTAGCCGTTCGGCCCCCATTGCCAAACATTGCTGCCGACCGTTACGGTCATCGATTGAAGAAAATTCTCGAACAGCCCGACTCCGGTCGCGAAGGTCGATGTGGGTGCCACATTTTCGTCGTAGACGAAATCGACCCGCATGGTCTGGCCGATCAAACCGAGACCGCTGTCGTCGTCGATGATCCCCTGGTAGCTGCCGCTCACCGCGGCGTGAGCCGCAGATTGGCCAAGCGCGAGCACGAGCATGGCTGAGCCCAGGCACCTCAGGGCGCTTGAATGGATGACGCTCTTCATGATGATTACTCCCTGTACTGAACGCACCAAGTCTTGGGGTGCACGCACGTTTTGCGATCAAGTCTGGTCGCATGGGTTCGATCCCGCATCGGCGCAGATGACGTACGGAATCCACACTGCACGAAGCGAACGACACCTGTCGGAGTCTGCCCGAAAGATACTCATCGTTCTATGACCTACGACACGGTCATGCGGGCCATTGACGTTCTTTTCTGCCCCGACAGCCGATCGAGTTGGCTTACGGTGCGTGCATCAATCCAATCGAAGCGACGACACCTCACAAGCAGGCGGCCGCCCAAGCGCCCGTCGATGCCGATAGCCTATAGCTTCGGAATCTTCGCATCCCGGATCACCCCCGCCCAGCGTGCGATTTCGCTGCGCATGAACTGCTCGAGTCCCTCCCGGGTGGTCGGGGCGGGGGGCAGCATCAGTTCCGTCAGTCGCTGCACGACCTCGGGCACACCCAGAATCTTCTGCATGTCGGCGTGGATCTTGTCGAGAACCGGCAATGGCGTACCGGCGGGCGCACACAGAGCTTGCCAAGATTGAACGTCGAAGTCCGGCACACCCGACTCCTGCACCGTCGGCACGTTGGGGAACACCGGTGAGCGCTCGGCGCTCGTCACGGCCAGAGGATGCAGGCGACCGGACTGGATCGGCCCGACGGTGACCGGCGCGTTCGAGACGTTCACGGGGATCTGCCCGGCGATCGTGTCGGTGACGGCCTGTGCCCCGGCCTTGTACGGGATGTTGACCACGTCGATCTTCGTCTTGAGCTTGAGCAGCTCGAACGAGAGCTGGGGGGAGACGCCGGGCAGACCCGACGAGTAGCTGAGCTTTCCCGGATTCGCGCGCGCGTAGGCGACGAGCTGCTTGACGGATTTGATCGGCACCGAGGGGTGAGCCGAGATCATGTTGGGCGTCATCCCGATGCGGGTGATATGCGCGAAATCGCGCATCTGGTCGTAGGGCACCTTCGCATACAACGAGACCGAGATGGCGTTCGAGCCGATGTTGCACTGGAGCAGTGTGTGACCGTCCGGCGGCGCCTTGGCCACGAACGCGGCGCCGATCGTCCCTGCCGCGCCGACACGATTGTCCACGATGACTTGCTGCCCCCAGAGTCGGGTCAGCTGATCGGCCAGGAGCCGCCCTACGATGTCGGGCGACGAACCCGCCCCGAAGGGGACGATGTAGCGCACGGGCTTCGTCGGAAAGTTCTGGGAAGCGGCCGGCATCGAGGACAGCAGCAGAGCCGATGCAATCGGCAAAGCGACAGCGCGACATGAAGCAACGGTGATACGCATGGCGTTTCCTCCTCCGTGGGACTTCGGACCGATCTTCGGCGTGCGCCAAACATCGTCATTTGTCGAACCGGGCGCACGAGCCGATTGCGCGTTCAAGAACCACTGCACCTGCATGCAGCCAGACGCGCGCGAGCCCTGCCAGAGGCCGCGCCGTCCGCTCAGGCGACGTGAACCAGCTTACCCGTCCGCGCCGACTCGAAGATTGCCTCCCGCGCGCTGATGTTCGCAATCATCTGCGACTGCGGTACCGGATACGAACTGCGCCCCCGGGCAGCAACTGCAAATGCTTCAAGATTCGCGAGCACGTTCGATGCCGGCGGATACTCGATGACTTCGCGCGCACCGCCCCGCAAGCACTTGGTGAGCGTCCGGCTGGTCGGGGATTCGGGATGGGACTTGTCGCGCACCTCGCTCCACCCGGCGCTGCAGGACACGGCGACTCGGCCCTCGAACGGCGTGGCCAGCATGGCGCTGATGAGCGCGTGTCCGCCCGACTTGAACGACACCAACCAGCACGGCCAGGGTGTCGCCGTTGACCAACCGGCTTCCGAGCTGCTTGACACTGGCATAGACGTGATCCGCCTCGCCGAATACGCCGACGGAGAGATCCAGCAGATGAATGCCGGTGGCAGTCATCGGCCCCGCAGGTGCCTCCTTGCCCGAGAGGCGCCAGTTGTCGGCAGGCAAGGCCAGGAACCTGTCCTGGCTGAAATTCGCCTCGATCTGCAGCGGTCCGCCGAGTTCTCCGGCCCTCACGGTCCGCATGAGTTCGAGTATGGGTGGCTCGAGCCGGCGCTCGTGACCCACGGCCAGCGCCACCTTGTTCGCATTGACGGCGTCGATCGCGCGCAGCACGTCGGCCCGCGTCATCGATAACGGCTTTTCGCAGTAAACGTCCTTGCCCGCCTCGGCGGCGGCGATGATCTGATCCGTGTGTTGGGTATGCGGCGTACAAAGCACCACGCCTGCGATCGAGGGATCGCGCAGCACATCCGAGAAGTCGGCAACGACCGGGATCCCGGACTGCGCGACGAAGTCCGCTGCTGAAGCCGCATCGACCTCGACAGTCCTGGTCACCCGCACCTTCGTGCTGGCACGCAGTACCGAGACGATCGTCCTGCCCCACCAGCCCAGCCCTACGACGGCGACGCTCAGCATTGCAGTTCCCCTATTGCCTGGCGGACTCCTCCGCGACGATCCGCTTCAGGTTCGAGCTTCGGGCAACGGTAGACTCACCGGTTCGTTGCGTTCGGCCGACAAGTCCGCCGCAATATAGACTTCCATCACGGCACGCGCCTGTTCGGGCGTCACGAGGACAGGCCGATCGCAGGCGACGGCTTCTATGAAGTGCACCGTTTCGCTGGACATCGGTCCGGCGTAGGTATGTTCGACGAACTCGCCCGGCATGCTCGACATCGGATGGACAATGCCGCCCTTCACCGTGGACAGCTGCGTGTCGCGATGGGTGTCGTCGATGATGAGCGCGCCTTCGGTCCCGATGAATTCGATCCACGTCGACGAGAAGTTCGGGTACGCCGGGGGCAGATTCCAGCCGGCGCCGACCATGATCGATACGCCGCTGTCCGTCGTGACCATGATGTACTGGGTATCGGGAACGTCGGCACCGCCGTTGGCCTCTTTCATTGCACCATAGTTGTTCTGCGAATAGACCCGGATGGGCCTGGCAGGCAAAAGACACCACAGCAGGAAGTCGAGATCGTGTGTCGCCTCCATCGCGGCCGGGGAAAGCCGGGATCGGCCGGTGATCTTCTTGCCCAGGCCGCGGCCGATATGGCGACTGACGATGGCGCTCACGGGCCGGCCGAGCGTGCCGTCGGTGGCGCACTTGTGGACGTAGGCGTACTTGGGGTTGAAGCGCTGCGAGTAGCCGATCGTGAACTTGACGCCGTTCCTCTTCGCCAGCGCACACAACTCGTCGGCTTCGTGCAGCTCGATCGCGATCGGCTTTTCGAGGAATACGTGCTTGCCGCGCGCGAGGCAATCGCGCGCCATCGGGTAGTGCAGGCTCTCCGGCGTTGCGGAGATGATGTACGCATCGAGGGCGTCGTTGCGCAGCAACGCTTGCCAGTCGCCGGTCGCCGACTTCACATTGCACGCCTTGGCGACTTCCGCCAGCCGCTCGGGACGCGTCTCTGCGATGTGCAGCTCTCTCACCAACGGGTGCCGGGCGCACGTCTCGGCACGGATGCCGCCGCACCAGCCCGTTCCGATGATGCCGACGCTGATTTCCTTGACCACGTCTGCCTCCTCCTCGTACCGACCCTGAGTCTATCCCGGGGCCGATTCAGGTCCGCACTCCGGGATGTTCGGCTATATTACCGGTGCTGCAGCACAAATCCATGCCGATCGAATCGCAGCAAACCCCGTTTGGGGAGCGATCGTTGACGCGAGTCGATTTGCACAGCCGCGCAACCGAATGCCGCACCACGCGAAGGAGCGGAACATGGCGAAATCGAAGGATCGACTGGACGACATCGTGCGCGAAGCCCGGCGCAATGCCGCGCAACGCGAAGCAGGGTACCGGGCGCAAGCCCTGAAGATGTATCCCTGGGTCTGCGGGGTTTGTGCACGCACGTTCACGCACACCAATCTGCAGCTGCTCGAAGTACACCACAAGAACGGCAACCACGACGACAACCCGCCCGATGGCAGCAACTGGGAGTTGCTATGCACCTATTGCCACGAGCACGAGCACTCGAAGCTGAAAGACATGGCCGGCCGCGAGGACGTCAACTCGCAGGGCGCCGCGGCCACTCACAATCCGTTCGCTGCCCTGAAAGACCTGCTCGAAAAGAAGACCCCGGATTGATTTGCAGGCGGGGCGATCACCGTGCGCAGCCCCATGCGCAGGGTAATCGCGATTCGCGTCAATCGATCTTGATGCCCGCGCTCTTGATGACTTTGGTCCAGCGCGCCAGCTCGGTCCGTATCATCTCGCCGAGTTCCTGAGGCGTACTTCCGGCGGGCTCCAGGCCGATGTTCTCGATCTGTTTGGTGAATTCCGAATTCGCCAGGGCTGCGCGCATCTCGCTGTTGATTCGCTTCACGACGAAGTCGGGCACGCCCGCCGGCCCGACGATACCGTACCAGCTGGTGTTGTTGAATCCCGGTAACGTCTCGGCGACTGCGGGCACTTCGGGCATTGCCTTCACTCGCGTCGGATGACCGACCCCCACCGCTCTCACGCGCCCCACGGCGAGATGCGGTTGCCACTGCGGAATGCTGCCGAAGATGGCCTGGATGCGCCCGGCGACGAGATCGACCGTCGCAGGACCGCCGCCCTTGTAAGGCACATGCACGAACTGCGCGCCGGCCATCGATTTCATGAGCTCCATGCCCAGATGATTAGGCGTGCCGGTTCCAGGCGAGCCGAAGCTGATCTTGCCGGGTTGTGCCTTCGCCAGATCGATCAAGTCCTGAGTTGTTCTTGCCGCGACACCGGGATGCACGACGAGCAAAAAGGGCACGTAGACGCCCAACCCCATGGGCGTGAAATCCTTCAATGGGTCGTAGCTCAGCTTGACGCCGAGCGCCGGCTGCACGACCAGACCCGCCGAGGTTCCGAGCAGAAGCGTGTAACCGTCCGGAGCAGCCTTCGCGCCGATCGCGTGGCCGATGGTCGAGCCCGCGCCGGGACGATTGTCGGCGACGACGGTGGTACCGAACTTCTCGGCCATCCAGTTCCCGTAGACACGCGCCGTGGGGTCGGCCGATCCCCCGGGCGGATAGGGCACGATCAGGCGTATGGGCTTGGTCGGATAGGCGGTCTCGGCAGCATGCGTTGCAGCTAGGACGCCGAACACTGCGGCAGCCAAACCAACGATCTTGAACAACGAAGCGACAGCCATCGAACTTCTCCTCCATAGCAGCGATGGGAACGGCGACCCGCGATCTTGCAGGAAGCCGGCGGCTTCGCCAAGCGCGCTACGCAATTTTTCGAAGCTGGCTTCCACGGGTATTCTGAATCGATCTGTTCCACGGGTCGACGGCAAACCTCCGTACGGCCATCTGCATGCACGTCACCGGCGGCCGATCCCATTGCGCTATGCTTGCGCGCCGTGAAGCCCGAACTCCTCGCCCTTGGCGCCATTCTGCTTTGGAGCTCTCTCGCGACGCTGAGCGTTGCGCTTGCGCACGTGCCGCCGTTTCTGCTCACGGGTCTGTCGCTCTTGGGGGGCAGCCTGATCGCCTTTCCATTGGCCCGAATGCAGTTCTGCGCATTCAAGGTTTCAGTGCGGACGCTGCTTTTGGGAATCTACGGTCTCTTCGGCTACCACTTTCTGCTGTTCGTGGGCCTGCGCTATGCGCCGCCGGTCGAGGCGAATCTGATCAACTACCTATGGCCGCTCGGCATCGTCATCATGGCGCCGCTGTTCTTGCCGGCGTTTCTATTGCGGCCTGGTCACTACGTTGCTGCAGTCCTCGGCTTCGGAGGCGCTGCCGTCGCCATACTCGGCAGTGCGCAGACCGCTGCTACATCCGTGGCGTTCAACATCGGTTATCTCTGCGCTTTCGCATCCGCCTTCGTCTGGTCGAGTTATTCGCTGCTCACACGCCGTTTCGGCAATTTTCCGAGCGCGGCCGTGGGGACCTTTGCACTGGTATCGGGACTGCTTTCGCTGGTCTGCCACGTCGCATTCGAAACGACCGTGATGCTGTCACGCGCCGACTGGCTGCTGATCGGGATCACCGCCCTCGGGCCGCTCGGCGGCGCGTTCTACCTCTGGGATGCCGCGATGAAGCGCGGCGACCCGAGACGCATCGGGGTGCTGGCTTTCGTGACGCCGTTGCTCTCGACCAGCATGCTGATGGGCTATCGCGGGCAGCCGATGCAGGCAAGCATCGCCCTCGCCGTGGTCATGATCGTAGGCGCAGCCGTGCTCGGTCATGCGGCGAGTCGAAAATGATCGGGCAAGGCACAGATCGTTTGCCGCGCCTGCATCGCAGGCTTGGTGTCCCGGAGACCTGCACATCGACAGCAAGGACGTCGCAACACGGCGTCAGTTTCGACTGGGCGGCACGGCGCCGCCATCCTTGAGTCGCTTGCGCTTAAGCCAGATGACTCAGCACGTGATCGACTTCTTCTTCGCTGCCGAGAATGACGACGGTACGCTGGTGAATCTCGGTCGGGATCACTTCCATGATGCGTTCGGTTGCCGTCGCCATTGCCTTGCCGCCAGCCTGCTCCATGAGCATCGCCATCGGATTCGCTTCGTACATGAGGCGCAGCTTTCCGTTCAGCGCCTTGCTCGTCGGTGGGTACATGAAGACGCCGCCCTTCAACAGCGTGCGATGAACGTCGGCGACCATGGCGCCGGCATAGCGACTCGAGTAGGTCCTGGACTGCGCCCAGTCGAGGTACTTCTGATAGCCCGCGGGGAACGTCAACCGATTACCTTCGTTGACGGAGTAGCTCTTGTTCGCTTTCGGAATGCGCAGGTTCTCGCCGACGAGAAGATACTCGCCGATCGCGGGATCGAGCAGGAAAAGATCGACGCCCCGGCCCAGCGTCAGTGCCATGACGGTGGAAGGCCCGTACAGGACGTAGCCGGCGGCAATTTGCCGCACGCCCGGCTGCAGCAGCGATGCCTCCGGGCTCTTGGCGCCTGCGTCGTGACGAACGATGCTGAAGATGGTGCCGATGCCGCCACAGACGTCGATGTTGGAGGATCCATCGAGCGGATCGAACAGGACGCCATATTTCTTCGGCAAGTCCGGCTGTCCCGGGACCGCCGTCGCCGTATCGTTTTCTTCGGAAGCCAGGACGGCCACCGCGGGCAGTCTTGCAAGGATGCGGCACATCGCATCGTTGGCGATGACGTCGAGCTTCTGCTGCTCTTCGCCCTGGATGTTCGCCGCACCGGCGCTCCCCAGCACATCGTCGAGCTGCGCGCGTCGTACCTTGCTTGCGATGATCTTCGTCGATATCGCAATGGCCGACAGGATGGCGACGATCGTCTCGGCGTCGTCGATCCCTTCGCTTCGTTTCAGGGCATGCGCTTGCAGCGTGACGACGTCTGCCAATGCAGGATCGGTGGGCATCGGGGCTCCTCGTGATTGTGGGCCGAACCATCCTTCGCGGTATGGCCGAAAAGTCTTGGCCATTATTCTAAATGCACTCGTCGAACCGACGCGTGCCTGCCTCCGGGCAGGCTCGACGCGTATGCGATCGAGGGCATTGGTCGCACCGAGCATGCGGAGCGCCCGCAACGGCTCGGGCCACATTCTGCGCGAACCCTTCGTCGGGCACGACCCGCCCAGTGCAGGGACCGATATGCGAGGCCACGAACGGCGCCATTCGTTGGTGCACGCGTTCACTGGATCGGTGCAGAAAAACGACTCTCCTTGCCCGACTCCAATCTGGAATTGAATTATTTGTTCTATTAATCGGACAGTTATAAAGGCTCACTGATTCTGGCGCGAAGATTGCTCTATTGGGATTCAAACTTGTATCCAAGATTGAATCCATGCATTCGTTACCCGCCTCTCCCACGATCGCCGACTTCAGGGATCTCGTCAGCAGCGGCATCGCAACGATCCCCGCCCTGATCGACACCCTCCTCGCCCGGATTACGGTCAATGCCCCGGAAGAAGTGTTCATCAGCCGCGTGGATGCGGCAATCGTCAAGCATCGGGCAGCGCAATTGCAGGACCGGCTGCTCTCCGAAGCCGGCGTGCACGACCGCATGCCGCTCCTCGGCGTGCCGTTCGCGGTCAAGGACAACATCGACACGATGGGCGTGGCGACGACCTGCGGTTGCCCGGCATTCGCATACAACCCATGCCAACCCGCGACCGTGGTCGAAAGGCTTGAAGCCGCCGGCGCGATCCTCGTCGGCAAGACCAATCTCGATCAGTTCGCCACCGGGCTCGTGGGCACCCGCTCGCCCTACGGCGAAGTACGCAATCCGTTCAATGCCGAGTATGTATCCGGCGGATCGAGTTCGGGGTCGGCTGCCGCCGTCGCCCTCGGTCTCGTCCCGTTCGCCCTCGGCACCGACACCGCAGGTTCCGGCCGCGTCCCGGCCGGCTTCTGCAACCTGGTGGGCATCAAGCCGACGCCGGGGCTCGTCAGCACGCATGGCGTTTTTCCAGCCTGCCGAAGTCTCGATTGCGTCTCGGTCTTCGCGCATACCGTGGCGGATGGCTGGCAAGTGCTTTCGCTGCTGGCAGGAGCCGACCCGGAAGACGTTTACTCGCATCACATCGATGCCCTGCCGCCCCTGGTTCGCAAGATCCGCTTCGGTGTCCCGAGGCCGATGGAATTCTTCGGCGACACCCAAGCCGAACAAGCGTTCGCTGCGGCGCTCGCCGCCCTCAAAGAGCATGCCGACTTCGAGTTTGTCGAGGTTCCGTACGCCCCGTTCGTCGACGTGGCCCGATTGTTGTACGACGGTCCGTGGGTCGCCGAACGCCGGCTCGCGATCGGCCGCTTCTTCGACGACCACGGACATCACCTCGATCCCGCGGTCCGCGAAGTCATCGCGCAGGCCGATGGCAAGACGGCGCTGGACACGTTCGAAGCGATGCATCAGCTCGAATCGGGCAAGCGCATGGCGCAAACCGTGTTTGCGAAGATCGACGTACTCCTCGTGCCCACCTCGCCCACCATCCATACCCGCGCGACGATTGCGTCCGCCCCCATTCCCCGGAACACAGACTTCGGCTACTACACGAACTTCGTCAATCTGCTGGGCCTGTGCGCCCTGGCGATGCCGGGCCCATTTCGCCGCGACGGCCTACCCGCGGGCGTGACCCTGATTGCGCCAGCCGGCGGCGACCACCGGCTCGCCGAACTCGCACGTCGACTGGAACCGCGACTGCACGCCCGCCTCGGACTGGGCATCGTACCTCCACCGCGCAAGACGAGTCCTCTGGAACCGTTACCGGATGCCCAACCTCGGGTGCGCGTTGCCGTCGTGGGCGCACACCTGAGCGGCATGCCGCTCAACTGGCAGCTCGTGGAGCGTCAGGCCCGACAGGTGTGCGCGACCCGGACCGCACCGATCTATCGGCTCTTCGCGCTGCCCGACAGTACCCCGCCCAAGCCGGGACTGCTTAAGGTCGGCCACGGGGGCAGCACCATCGAACTCGAACTGTGGGAGATGCCGCTGACTCAGTACGGCTCGTTCGTCGCCGGCATCCCTGCACCGCTCGGCATCGGCACGCTCGAACTCGAAGACGGCAACACGGTACAGGGTTTTCTCTGTGAGGCCGCCGCGACCGAAGGCGCCGAGGACATCACGCAATACGGAGGCTGGCGCGCCTACTGCGCCGCCGCTCGAATCTGGACCCCATGAAGAGGAGATCGACCATGAAGCTGCATCCGCTGCGCACCACCCTCCTGCTCGCCGCCTGCGCGCTGAGCACAGTCGGCCTGCCGAGCGCATCCCATGCGCAGGACCGACGTCTCGAAACGCTCATCGTCGCCAACGAGACCGGGCCGAACATGCTCGACATTCACGGCGTCGGGGCCAACCGCCCGTCATACGGCGTTGCCTGGGTCGTCTATGACCGGCTGACGACCTACGGCAAGAAGAAGCTGCCCGATGGGAGCATGAGCTACGACTACACCAGGCTCGAACCGGAGCTGGCCGAGAGCTGGGAGATCGCCAAGGACGGCATGTCCGTGACCTTCAAGCTGCGCAAGAACGCGAAGTTCCACGACGGTACACCCGTCACGGCGAAGGACGTGAAGTGGTCCTACGATCGCGCGCTCGCGATGGGCGGATTCCCGACGTTCCAGATGAAGGCCGGGTCGCTGGAGAAGCCCGAACAGTTCGAGGCCGTCGACGACCATACCTTCAAGGTCACGTTCCTGCGCAAGGACAAGATGACCATGCCCGACATGGCAGTGCCGGTCGCGTCGATCTACAACTCGACGCTCGCCAAGAAGAATGCGACTGCACAGGACCCGTGGGCGGCCACATGGCTGAAGAACAATGCAGCAGGCGGCGGCGCCTACAAGGTCGCAAGCTACAAGCCTGGCCAGGAAATCGTCTACGAACGCTTCGACGACTGGAAGAGCGGTCCGCTGCCCAAACTGCGCCGGATCATCCAGCGCGAAGTCCCCTCGGCCGGCAACCGTCGCGCACTGCTCTCCAAAGGCGACATCGATATCACCTTCGAAATGCCGCCGAAGGACTTCGCCGAGATGGCGCAGGAGAAAAGCGGTGTTCGCGTCGTGAGCACGCCGATCGAGAACTCGATGTGGTACGTCGGCATGCTCTCGAACAAGCCGCCCTTCGACAACCCGAAGGTGCGTCAGGCCGTCGCCCATGTACTCCCCTATGACAAGATGATGGCCAGCGCACTCTACGGGCGCGCCGTCCCGCTCTTCGGCGCCAAGAAGCCGGTCACGGGCACCGAATGGCCGACACCGACGCCGTATGTCACGGACGTCGCCAAGGCGAAGGCGCTGATGCAGGAGGCGGGAATGAGCGCCGGCTTCGAGACGACGATCTCCTTCGATCTGGGTCAGGGCACGGTCTCCGAACCCATGGCCGTCCTCATCCAGGAGGCGCTGGCGCAGATCAACATCAAGTCCACCATCAACAAGGTCCCCGGCGCAAACTGGCGTGCGGCACTGCTCAAGAAGGACATGCCGCTCATCATCAATCGCTTCGGTGGCTGGCTGAACTATCCCGAGTACTTCTTCTTCTGGACCTATCACGGCCAGAACGCGGTGTTCAACACGATGAGCTACAAGAACGCCGAGATGGACAAGCTGGTCGAAGCGGCCCGATTCGAGGCCGATCCGAAGAAGTATGCGCAGATGGTGAAGGGCTTCATCGACATGGTCTACACGGACGTGCCGCGCGTGCCGGTCGGGCAGCCCATGATGGACGTGGCCATGCGCCGCAACGTCCAGGGCTACATGTACTGGTTCCACCTGCAGCCCGACTACCGTCAGATGTTCAAGCAGTAGGGAGCCGCAAGCGTGCTGGCGACGATACTCAAGCGACTGCTCGGCGCGATCCCGAATCTGATCGGGGTAGTGATCGTCACCTTCCTGCTCACCCGCGCCCTGCCCGGCGATCCGGCGGCATTCTTCGCCGGGCCGTCGGGCACCGCGGAAGCCGTGGAAGAGATCCGGGTCAAGCTCGGTCTCGACAAACCGCTGCCCGAGCAGTTCGGGCTCTACGTTCGTGATCTCGCGCGCGGCGACTGGGGCAACTCGCTCTCCACCGGCCAGCCGGTGCTGACCGAGTTGGCCACCCGTCTGCCGGCTTCGCTCGAACTCACCCTGGTCGGGCTCGTCATTGCGGTCATCGTCGCCATCCCGCTCGGCATCCTGGCCGCGACGCGCCCGGGGTCGTGGATCGACCATCTATGCCGCGCCATCGCCACCGCCGGCGTTTCGTTGCCGACATTCTTTACCGGGCTGCTGCTCGCCTACGTCTTCTACTTTCTGCTCGGGTGGGCACCTTCACCACTCGGCCGACTCGACCCTTACCTCTCGGCACCCGCACACATCACCGGCTTCTATCTCATCGACAGCCTGATCGCCGGCGACACGGAAGTCTTCGTCGGTGCCGCGAAGCAGCTGATCCTGCCCTCGATCACGCTGGCGCTCTTCGTGCTGGCACCGCTCGCTCGCATGACACGCGCCGCCATGCTCGGCGTGCTCTCGGCCGACTTCGTGCGCACCGCTCGCGCTTCGGGACTCTCTGGACCCACGGTGCTCTTCACCTATGCCTTCCGAAACGCGCTCCTGCCCGTGATGACCACGCTCGGCATGGTGTTCTCGTTCCTGCTCGGCTCGAACGTGCTGGTCGAGAAAGTCTTCGCGTGGCCCGGCATCGGCTCCTTCGCCATCGAGGCGCTGGTCGCTTCCGACTATGCGCCGGTACAGGGCTTCGTTCTGACCATGGCACTTCTCTACGTCTTCCTCAACCTCGCCATCGACATCGCCTACGGGATCGTCGATCCACGGATGCGTGCCCATGCCTGAGATTGCCCTGCCTCCGAATGCCCGCACTCCCGGCACCTGGTCTGCGCACTGGAAGACCCTGCGCTATGTCGTTGCGGAGAATCCGCTGTCGCTGGCAGCGTTCATCCTCTTCGCATTGTTCGTTCTCCTCGCGCTCGTCGGCCCGATGATCGCCCCCTACGACGCGCTTGCCTCGAACGTCGGCACACCGCTCTCGCCCCCCTCGGCCCAGCACTGGTTCGGCACCGATGCGCTCGGCCGAGACATCCTGTCGCGCGTCATGGTCGCAGCCCGGCTGGATCTCGGTATCGCAGTGGCGGCGGTGGGTCTGTCGTGCGTGATCGGCGGACTCGGCGGTGCCTGCGCCGGCTACTTCGGCGGCTGGACCGAACGTATCGTCGGGCGCATGTCCGACACCATCATGGCCTTTCCGCTGTTCGTGCTCGCGATGGGCATCGTCGCAGCGATGGGCAACACGGTGGCGAATATCGTACTTGCGACGGCGATCATCAATCTCCCGTTCTACGTTCGCGTTGCGCGCGCCGAATCGACGGTGCTGCGCAACGCGGCTTTCGTCGAGGCAGCGCGCCTCGCCGGCAACAACGAGACGCGGCTGCTCTTCAGGCACATCATCCCCAACATCCTGCCGCCCATGACGGTGCAGGTCTCGCTCAACATGGGCTGGGCGATCCTGAATGCAGCCGGGCTCTCGTTCATTGGTCTGGGGGTACGACCGCCCGATGCCGAGTGGGGCATCATGGTGGCCGAAGGGGCTCAGTACATCGTGTCGGGCGAATGGTGGATTGCGCTGTTTCCGGGCGCGGTCCTCATGCTCGCCGTCTTCTGCTTCAACCTGCTCGGCGATTCGCTGCGCGATCTCGTCGACCCGAGGAGAAGGACATGAGCGCCCTGCTCAGCGTCGAAAACCTGTCCGTGGAGTTTCGTACCCGCAGCGGCATCGTACGCGCGCTCGAGAACGTGAGCCTCGAGCTCGACGCCGGTGCGTCGCTGGGCCTCGTCGGCGAGAGCGGCTCCGGCAAGTCGGTACTCTCGTTTGCGATCCTCGGCATCCAGGATCCTGCGGCACGCATCACGCAGGGCACGATCCGCTTCGCCGGCCAGGACCTGCTCGCCGACCGGGGACGCGCCATGCGCACGCTGCGCGGACGCGAACTGGCGATGATCTTCCAGAATCCGCGCGTTGCACTCAATCCGATCCGGCAGGTCGGCCGGCAGATCGAAGATGTCCTGCGTCGGCATACCGAACTGCGCGGATCAGCGCTGCACAAGCGCGCGATCGAGTGTCTTGCCGAGGTGCGCATTCCCGATCCGGAGCGGCGCTACGCGGCGTACCCCTTCGAACTCTCCGGCGGCATGTGTCAGCGCGTGATGATCGCGATCGCCCTCGCGTGCCGGCCGCGACTGCTCATCGCCGACGAACCGACGACGGGACTCGATGCCACCACCCAGGCCGCGATCATGCGGCTGGTGCGAGACCTCGGTCGAGAAAAAGGCATGGCCACGCTGCTCATCACGCACGACCTCGGCCTTGCACGAGAGTTCTGCGAGCGGCTCGCCGTGATGCATGCCGGCCACATCGTCGAATGCGGGCCGACGGAAATGCTGTTCAGCGCCGCCGCCCATCCCTATTCGACGCAGCTCGTGCATGCGACGCCGGTGGGTCAGGAGAAGCTGGAGCATCTGGCCGCGATTCCCGGCAACCTGCCCGATCTGCGGCGCAACGATTTGCCGTCGTGCAGATTCCACGAACGCTGCCAGCGCGCGTCTGCAGAGTGTACCGCTCCACTGCCGCGTATCGATTTGTCCGCGAACCACCGTGTTGCCTGTCATCAGCCGCGCCTGCAGGAGGTCGCCGCATGAGCGTGATGCTCGAAGCCATCGATCTGGTCAAGCGCTTTCCCGTGGGCAAAAAGAAGCTGCACGCGGTCGACGGCCTGAACTTCGTCATCGAGGCGGGCGAAACGGTGGGGCTCGTCGGCGAATCGGGCTGCGGCAAGTCCACGCTCGTGCGCCTGCTCACGCGCACGCTCGACATCACGGACGGCCACATCCGCTTCCGCGGCAACGGCATCGCGCTCATCCCGTCACGAGCGATGGCGAACCATCCGCTGCGGCGCGAGATCCAGATGGTGTTCCAGGATCCGACCGACAGCCTGAACCCGCGCTACACCGCCCGCGAAACGATCACGGAGTCTGCGCGACTACTTACCGACGTGCGTGAGCCCGAGCAGCTGCGCAGACTCGTCGAGGAAACGGCCGATCAGGTCGGTCTGCCGCGAGAACTGCTCGATCGCTATCCGCATCAACTCTCCGGCGGACAGAAGGCCCGGGTGGGTATCGGCCGGGCGATCGTCGTCAAGCCGCGCCTGCTCATCCTCGACGAGCCGACCGCAGCACTCGATGTCTCCGTGCAGGCCGTCATCCTGCAGCTCCTCGACCGACTCAAGCGCGAGCTGGGCATGAGCTTCCTCTTCGTCTCGCACGACCTCAACGTGGTGCGCCTGCTCTGCGATCGGGTGATGGTGATGTACCTGGGTCAGATCGTCGAGACGGGGCCTGCACGCGACGTATTTCTGCGTCCGCTGCATCCGTACACCAAGGCATTGATCGCCTCGCTGCCGGGCGGACTCACCGGCGGCAGCGCCACCGAAGCGGATCTGCTCGTGGGCGGCGATCCGCAAAGCCCGATCGATCCGCCGCCGAATCGCTGTCGACTGCTCGGACGCTGCCCGCGGGGACACGATCGGTGCGGCCAGGAAGCGCCGGTGCTGCAGGAGCCCGAACCGGGGCGTCGGGTCGCGTGCCATCTCGCGCAGCGCTAACATACGGCATGAGCGCTGCGACCACCGACAAGATTCACGCCCGGCTCTCCGAGTCGGTCTACGACCGAATCAAGAGCGACATCTTCGATTTCCGCATTCGTCCGGGAGATCGTCTGACCGAGAACGAGCTCGCGGAGAACCTGCAGGTCAGCCGCACACCCGTGCGCCAGGCGCTACATCGGCTCGAACAGGAAGGCTATCTGCAGCTTGCCTTTCGCAACGGCTGGAACGTGCGACCGTTCGATTTCGACCGCTTCGAGCAGCTCTACGACCTGCGCGTCATCCTGGAACTCGCGGCCATCGACATCATCTGCAAGGCCGAGAGCCTGGCCAGCCTGGACGATCTGACGACGCGATGGCTGGTGCCCGAGGAGGATCGACCGACCGATCCGCGCGAGCTCTCCGAACAGGACGAAGCCTTCCACCACGGCCTCATCGCCGCCACGGGCAATGCCGAGATGGCCCGCGTGCATCGCGACATCACGGAGAAGATCCGCATCATTCGACGTCTGGACTTCACCAAGCAGAACCGGATCGCTGCCACCTACGACGAACATGCCGAGATCCTGCGGCTGCTCTCGAAACGCAAGGCGACACAGGCCGCGATGGCGATGCGTTCGCACATCGAGAGCAGCAAGGCCGAGGTGCGCAAGATCACCTTGCACATGCTCTACACGGCAGCGACGAATGCGGTCGCCGCCGCAGCCGATACCGCCGACGTTCAGTCGGCGTAGTCGGGCGCAGGCACGAAGCCGCGATACTCGCGATCCAGCAGCTGAGCCAAGCGCAAGGTGGCGAGATCGCCATACTGCGGGCCCACGATCTGCACGCCGATCGGCAGGCCTTCCCTCGAAAGTGCAATCGGTGCCACCGTGCCCGGCAGGTGACACATCCCCGAAATGCCCGCCCACCACATCTGCGTCGTTGCCGGTTGCGGCTTGCCGTTGACGGCGAGCATCCGCTCCCAGCGCTCGCCGGGCATCGAGTGCGCAAAGGCTGCGGTCGCCGCGTTGGGACACAACAGCACATCCCAGTGGCGGAAGAACTCCGCCCAGGCAAGGCGCATCTGGTGGCGCCGGTTCGACGCGATGAGCCAATCCTTGTGCAGCTGGGTGTTCCCTCGCACCATGCGCGCGTAGTACGTATCGTCATCGGGCGAGAGCCGTGAACGCAACGCCTGCAGACGCTCGACGGTCTCGTCCGTCTGACGCGCGGAGGTTGCGCCACGCAGCAACTGAATGAACACCCGATGTGCCTCGTCCAGATCGATAGCGGGTAGCGCGCGATCGGATACCTTGGCGCCGCGTCGGGCGAGAAAGTGCGCAAGATCGTCGATGGATGCCTGCACCGACACATCGACCTCGGCTGTCGGATGCGTCTTCAGCACGGCCACGCGCCAGCCGCGCAACGTCTTTCGCTGCGGTCGCGGCATCGCAAGCTTCCAGCCGGCACCATCGATATCGTCGGGGCCGGCCATGATGCGCAAGGCGAGCAGAAGATCATCCGCGCTGCGCGCGAGCGGGCCGATGACCGAGATGTCCGCCTGCTGCTTCACCCCGGGGAGCGCCTGCCCCGCCGGCGAACAGATTCCCCATGTGGGTTTGTGGCCGAAGACGCCGCAATAGTGGGCGGGATTGCGAATCGAGCCGCCGATGTCGCTGCCGATCTCCAACGCCGTGAGGCCGGCGGCCAACGCTGCCGCCGCGCCGCCCGAGGATCCGCCGGGCGTACGCGTTCGATCCCACGGGTTCACCGTCTTGCCGTACACGGGATTGTTCGTTTCCCAATCGGCAAGCAGGACCGGCACATTGGACTTGCCGAGTATGTTCGCACCGGCACGCAGCAGCCGCTCGACCGCCACTGCGTTCGTGGCGACCGGAACACCCTTGTAGTCGGTCAACCCCCAGGTCGTCGGCAATCCCGCCACGTCGAACGATTCCTTGACGGTCATCGGCAAGCCGGCCAGCGGCGTATTCGCTGCACCCTTGCGATCGAGCCCGCGCGCACGCTTGCGGGCTCGATCGAGGTCGAGAACGGGAATCGCATTGATCTCGCCGTCGTGGCGTTCGATGCGCTGCGCATAGAGATCGAGCAGCTCGAGCGCGCCGATCTTTCGGCTTCGCAGTGCACGGACAAGCTTGGATGCAGACCAGAAGACGGGGTTCATGGGACCTCGATGGCGTTTGTCGTGGATGCGGCAACCATTGCACGACAGTTCATACGATCACGCGATAGGACGGCACGTAGGTCCGCCCGGGCAAGCGCATGCGTCCCTGTGCAACGAAGCTTCGCAGCAGTCGGTCGAGCGCCAGCATGATCGCGGGATCGCCGCGCAGTTCGAACGGCCCATGGGCCTCGACGAGCCGCATGCCTTGCTCCTTCACGTTGCCGGCCACGATGCCCGAGAAGGCACGTCGCAGATTCGCGGCCAACAGGTGCACCGGCTGGTCGCGATGCAATGCAAGCGCCGCCATGCGCTCGTGCGTTGTCTCGAAGGGATGCTGCAGGTCGAGCGGCGTCTGCAGGAGCCAATTGAAGGCGAACGATTCATCGGCTTCTGCGCGCAGCGACAGCACGGCGTCGACATGATCCTTCATGCGCATCGCCACCATGCCCGGATCTCCCACGATCAACTGGACCTTCGCCCGGGCCTGCTCGCCGAGTGCAAGCTCGACGAATGCAAGCAGCGCCTCGAAGTACGCACGGCTGCTTTCAGGCCCGGTGAATACGAGAGGAAACGGGCGGTCGACGTTGCCGGGATGGAGCAGCAGACCGAGCAGATAGAGCACCTCCTCGGCCGTCCCGACGCCGCCCGGAAACACGATGATGCCGTGACCGACGCGGACGAATGCCTCGAGGCGCTTTTCCATGTCCGGCATGATCACGAGTTCGTTCACGATCGGATTCGGTGATTCGGCTGCAACGATGCCGGGTTCGGAGATCCCGATATAGCGGCCATTGAAAATGCGCTGCTTGGCGTGACCGATGGCAGCGCCTTTCATCGGCCCCTTCATCGCGCCGGGACCGCATCCCGTACAGACATTCACCGCACGCAGCCCCAGCTCGTACCCGACGCGCTTGGTGTAGTCGTACTCCTCGCGGCCGATCGAGTGCCCGCCCCAGCACACCACGAGCGGGCGTTCGAAACGCCGCACGACATCGGCATTGCGCAGGATGCCGAACACGGCATCGGTGATGCCCGCCGAGGTGGACAGATCGAAGCGGCGTCCGCTTTCGAGTTCGGTGTGGACGAAAAGGATGTCGCGCAGCACGGACGACAACTGCTCGCGGATGCCGCGGATCATGCGACCATCCACGAACGCCGTCGGCGGGGCGTTGCTGATCTCGAACTTGACGCCGCGCTGGGTCTGCACAAGCTGTACGTCGAAATCCGGATAGGCGGCCAGAACCTCTCGGGTGTCGTCGTGCTCGGCGCCGCTGTTCAGGACGGCGAGACAACACAAGCGAAAGGTCTCGTAGATGCGACTGGAGCGCACGCCGCACAGCTCCGTGATCTCCCGCTGGGAGAGTGTATCCAGACTGCCTTCGGGGCTGACGAGTGCGTCGATGCGATTCACTGTGTTCAAGGGCAATACTTCCCGGTCATGAACATTCGAGGAGATGCCGGCCCTTGCGCAGCGATGGCGCAGCACCCATGCGCTCGGCCGCATTGTATCCCACGCCCCTCGATGCACCCGAGGCGTCGGGACGACCCATTGCGCATCGTCAGCCTGCACAATCACGGTCGGGATGGAACTACAATAGGCCGAAGTCCGAGGAGGAGGCACCCACGATGTCGTCCACACGCATCGGAGATTTCGAGATCCATCGCATTACCGAGTTCGAAGGCGCGTTCATCGCACCCGAAGCCTTCTTCCCCGACTTCGATGCGAAGGTGCTGGAAGAGAACCCGGACATGAAGGGGCCGCACCTCATCGATCCCGCAACCGGCAAGCTCGTCTTCAGCTTCCACTGCTATCTGGTCAAGACCGGCCGCCACACCATCCTCGTCGATTCCTGTCTGGGCAACGACAAGGAGCGGCCGACGCGTCCACAGTTCCATCGCATGCGCTCGCCGTTCCTCGCCGACCTCGCGCGCGCGGGAGTGCAGCCCGAATCCATCGATTTCGTCATGTGTACCCACCTGCACTGGGACCACGTCGGCTGGAATACGCGTCTCGACAACGGCCGCTGGGTTCCCACCTTCCCGAACGCGAAGTACATCATGGCACGGCGCGAGTTCGAGCACTGGCAGGAAGCGCACAAGGCTGCCGAAGACACGCCGCACAAGCGCGCGTTCGAAGACAGTGTGCTGCCCGTGGTTCGAACCGGCCAGTCGCTCCTGGTCGACGATGATTTCTCGATGGAAGACGGCCTCTGGTTCGAGAGCGCCCCGGGCCATACGCCGGGCAACGTCGTCATCCATGCCCGGTCGAAGGGCGACTGCGGCCTCTTCCTCGGCGACGTGATCCATCATCAGTTCCAGATCATGCAGCCCGGCCTTTCCACGGTCGCGTGCAGCAATCGGGAACAGTCCCGCACCACACGCACGCGACTGATCGAAGAACATGCCGAGGCCGGCACACGCCTTTTGCCGGGGCACTTCCCGGCGCCGACCGTTGGACGCATCGTGCGCCGAGCGAACGGCTTCCGCTACGCATTCGACTGACCGCAGCATCGAACAACGACATCGAAGTTCACGCAAACTCACGGAGGAGACCCACGTCATGAGCGAAGTCGTCACGCAAGCGCCGAACGTCCCGCAATCATCCGCGGGCGCAATGACGCCCACCCGCCCCCCGGGTGTCCTGAAGGACGTGCTCTGCCTGGAGGATTTCGAGGCGCCCGCGAAGAAACTGCTGCCGCGCCCCATCTACGGCTTCATCTCGGGCGGTGTCGAAACGAATGCTGCCCGAGAAGGCAATCGGTCCGCCTTCAGCGAGTACCATTTTCTGCCGCGCGTACTGGTGAACACGAAAGCTCGGCACCAGAAGACCACGCTTTTCGGGCGCACCTACGATCTGCCCTTCGGCTTTCCACCGATGGGGGGCACGTCGCTCGCGGCCTACATGGGCGACATTGCGCTCGCCAAGGTCGCCGGCGAACTCAACACGGTGATGATCCAGAGCGGCGCATCGCTGATGCCGATGGAAAAGCTCAAGGCCAGCGGACCAACGGCATGGTTCCAGGCGTATCTGCCGGGCGATCCTGCCATCATCACCCCGCTCGTCGAGCGGGCCGCCCGCGCAGGCTTCGAAACCCTGGTGCTGACCGTGGACGTGCAGGTCTCCGGCAATCGGGAGAACAACGTGCGCAGCGGCTACAGTTCGCCGATGAAGCCGAATCTGCGCCTCGCGTGGGACTTGGCATTGCGCCCGCGCTGGACGCTCGGCACCTTCGCACGCACGCTGCTGACGCACGGCTTTCCGCATCTGGAAAACCTCGGCTATCCGCCCGTGCCGATCATCGCGAACATGGAGCGCCCCGGACGCACCCGCGACGGGTTGTGCTGGGAACACGTCGAACTCCTGCGCAAGCTCTGGAAGGGCAATCTGGTGCTGAAGGGCGTGCTGTCGAAGCACGACGTGCGCATCGCTCGCGAGAGCGGTGTCGACGGCATCATGGTATCGAATCACGGCGGGCGGCAGCTCGATTACACCGTGGCACCCTTCCGCGTGCTGGAATCCGTCGCTTCGGAAGCCGGCAAGATGGCGATCATGATGGACAGCGGCATCCGTCGCGGTTCGGACATCCTCAAGGCCATCGCGATGGGCGCACATTTCGTATTCGTCGGTCGACCGTTCCTCTTCGCTGCGACGATCGCGGGCGAAGCAGGCGTCCATCACGGCGCCAAACTGCTGCGCGACGAGATCAGCCGCAACATGGCGATGCTGGGAATCTCCACGCTCGACGAAATGAAGCGGGAGTTCCTGGTCCCGGCAACAGGCGGCGCGGTCGACTTCTGACCCCTCGCGCAATCGGCACCGAATGGTGGCTCGCCGATCGGCCGGATCAGGTCGATGCGGCGGCAACCGTGCCGCAGAAGCGCCGGCGTTCGACACGCGCGCAGGGTCGTCCAAAGCGGTCCTCCGTGCCGGGGTCGACCGGTTATACTCGGGCAGGCACTTTCGTTGCCGCCCGAGCAAGCATCTCCCAAGCACACACGAGCCCATGATCCGCCGACTGCCCCGCTTTCGCCGCTCTTTCGCGCATGTCGACGACAACCGGGCGCTGCTTGCCCTCGGGATGATCCTGGCCTTGGCCTGGGGTTGCGCGCAGGCGCAAAACTACCCGTCGCGTCAGGTCCGAATGATCATCCCGGCGGGCCCCGGCGGGGGCGTCGATACCATCGCACGCACCGTCGGTGCAGCGCTGGCACCGCTGCTCGGTCAGGCGGTGGTCATGGACAATCGTCCGGGTGCCGGCACGATGCTCGCGTCCGAACTGACGGCCAAAGCGCCCGCGGACGGGCACACGCTCCTCATGGTTACCAATAGCCATGCGATCAACGCCGGTTTGCACAAGGAGCTGCGTTACGACCCGGTCGACGACTTCTCCTTCGTCACGCTGGTCGCATCCGTCCCGTACTGGATCGTGATCCATCCCAGCGTCCCCGTGAAGAATATCCGCGAATTGATCGCGCTGGCAAAGCGGCGCCCCGGCGATCTCTACTTCGCCTCGGCAGGGAGCGGCTCGGGTACGCATCTGGCCTTCGAACTCTTTCAGTCGTCGGCCGGCATTCGCCTCACGCATGTTCCGTACAAGAGCGGAACGGCGGCGCTCGTCGATCTCGTCGGCGGCCACGTGCAGCTGATGGCGAGCAATACGATCAACTCGCGCCCCCACGTGCGGGCAGGTCGGCTACGAGCCCTGGCGATGACGACCGCCAAGCGCACAGCGTTGCATCCCGATGTCCCCACCGTATCCGAATCCGGATTGCCCGGGTATCAGGCCGACGCCTGGTATGGCGTGCTCGGCCCGGCCAAGATGCCGTCGACCATCGTCGTGCGCCTGAACCGCGACATCGTCGGGATACTGAAATCGGACGACATGCGCTCGAAGCTGGAAACTCAGGGCGCCGAGGCGATGCCCACCACACCCGAAGCATTCGCGCAGCTGATGAAGAACGACATCGCGAAGTGGAGCGCCGTGGTCTCCAAACTGAATCTGTAAAAACACCAGAAAGCTGTGCCAGGCACGTGCCTGGCACAGCTTTCGATGGCGGGGAGAAGTCGATGAGCAGGCTGTTCGAACGACTTGGCGCAGGCGAGACCGCGCTCGGGGTCTGGATCAAGGGCGGCCCGACCTGGGTGAACACCATCGCACGCGCAGGCTTCGATTTCGTCCGACCCGACATGATGTTCTCGTCACTGGACTGGAAGGAGCTGGATCACATTCATCGTGCCGCTCAGGCCGTGGGGCTCACAACGTGGCTGCGCGTACCCGCCAATCCCTGGTTGGGCGGCACGGAATCGCTCTACGTCACCGTCGACGTGCAGCGTGCGTTCAGTCTGGGTATCGAAATCGTCGGGGCATCGATCGCTTCGGCGGCGCAGGCGCGTGCGTGTCTGGCCGTGGCAAACGACTGGCACCGATCCGGAACGGGCGAGTATCCGAACTCGAACGAAACGTTCAAGGCCATGCACGCGAAGGGCAAGGAAGTCGCGGTGTTCGTGCCGCATATCGAAGCGGGAACTGCCATGCATGAGATCGACGAGATTCTCGCACTGGATGGGCTGCGGATGGTGATGCTTGCGATGACCGACTTGAGCAAGGCACTCGGCTATCCGTTCGAATACGAACATCCCGAGGTCTGGCGCGCGCTCGACGGGATCGTCGAAAAGGCTGCGCGCCGCAACATCGCAGTGGCGGCCAACATGGGCTACGACTACACGACGCACGATCGCATGGTCGAGCGTGTTCAACGCATGAAGCAGCACGGGATTCGTGCTTGTCTCATGCAAGGCGCCGACAACATGCTCGAGAATTTCGCGCGACCACTATTGCAGGATATTCGCCGCACGCAAGCGTAGCCCGCGACGCGCTTCACTTCTGCAAGACCAAGCCTCACGAGACACCACGGAGCAGCATCGATGTCGATCTGGGTCGTACTTTTGATGATCGTATGCAACATGACTGCCATGAAAGGCAGCAAGATCATCATTACGCTGTTCTCGATCGAACTCGGCGCACCGCAGATCATCATCGGATTTCTGGTCGGGCTGTACTCGCTGTTCCCGATGATCCTGGCGATCTCCGCGGGCAAGCTCACCGACCGCCTGGGTGCCCGCCTGCCGATGATCGTGGGATCGCTCGTGCTCTCGCTGGGCCTGACGCTGCCGTACTTGTTTCCGTCTACTGCAACGCTCTATTTCCAGGCGGTGCTCGTGGGGGCCGGCCACGTGTTCTACAACGTCTCGGTGCAGAACATGATCGGCGGCATGAGCACCGACAAGACCGAGCGCACGCGAAATTTCAGCAACTTCGGTCTCGCGATGTCGACAGGCAGCTTCATCGGCCCCCTGGTTGCAGGCTTCGCGATCGACCACATCGGCCATCGCTATGCGTATCTGGTGCTCGCGTTCACGCCGTTGATCACCGCGGCGATCATGATCCACGCCAAGCATCTCTCCAGGCCCGCCGGCGCCGCGTCGGGCAAGGGCAAGCAGACTTCCGGAGATGGGAGCACCACAGGATCCTTCAGCCTGCTGAAAGACAACCGGCCGCTGCGCAAGGCACTCCTCACCGGCGCGGTGCTCCTTACCGGGATCGATCTCTTTCAGTTCTACATGCCGATCTACGGCCATCACATCAACCTGACCGCTTCGCAGATCGGGATCGTGCTGGGTGTCTTCGCAGCAGCGTCCTTCGTTGTTCGAATCTGGATGCCGGCGATCGTCGCGCGCTTCGGCCCCGAGAAGATATTGCTCAGTTCGCTGTTCGCGGCGGCGACGACCTATCTGGCCGTGCCGTTCATCGATCAGATGTACCTGCTGTGCATCGTGTGCTTCATTCTCGGCCTGGGCATGGGCTGCGGTCAGCCGCTCACGCTCCAGCTCATCTACGAACGTGCACCCACCGGACGTTCCGGTGAAGCCATCGGATTGCGCGCGACGCTCAACAACTTCACCCACATCGTCACGCCGCTGGCGTTCGGTGCGCTTGGCACGGCGATCGGCGTCATGGGCGTGTTCTTCGCCAACTCGCTCATGCTCGCAGCAGGCGGCTTGCTGATTCGACGCAAGTAGTCGTCGCGTGGTCGAGATGCACCGGCGCATCTCGTCGATGACCGGCGCACTGTTCGTTCATCCCCGACTGGGGGTGAACCTTCCTAGGAAATCGCGACCTCGAAGCCTTTTTTCGTCGCCGGGCGCGCCATGCAGCGCTCGTACCACGCCTTCACATTCGGGAACTCGGCGAGATCGACCTTGTGGCGCTCGTGTCGCCAGGCCCAGCCGAGAATCGCGAAATCGGCGATGGAGCATTCGTCGGCGACGTAGTCGCGTCCGGCGAGGCGGCGATCCAGCACACCGTAGAGCCGTCGCGTCTCCTTCGTGTAGCGCTCCAGGCCGTAGCGCTGGTCGTTGGCATCCGTCACGCCGAGGAAGTGATGCACCTGCCCGGGCATGGGTCCGAAACCGCCCATCTGCCACATGAGCCACTCGAGCACAGCCACCTTCCTGCGCGCATCCTGTGGCAGGAACTTGCCCGTCTTCTCAGCGAGATAGATCAGGATCGCGCCGGATTCGAAGACGCTGATCGGCTGCCCATCGGGCCCTTCGGTATCGACGATCGCGGGAATGCGGTTATTGGGACTGATCTTGAGGAAGTCCGGCGCAAACTGCTCGTTCTTGCCGATGTTCACCGGATGCACGTTGTAGGGCAAACCCATCTCTTCCAGCGCCACGCTGATCTTGCGGCCATTGGGCGTATTCCAGGTATAGAACTCGATCGTCATTCGACGCGACCTCCTCGAGTTGGCGGTTGGCGAAACTCGGACTGTGCACGCGTTGCCGGATCAAGTCCAGCTTCTCCCAACCCTGGGTTACAACCCTGGGTTGGACCCTGGGTTGTAACCCAGGGTTGGGGTACTGGTCACGGAAGTCGGAAGCGGCAGGCCGTCAGTCCTTGCACGAGCGCCGCCAGCTCGCCGGTGCGACCGAGGCTGTCGTTGTGAATCTTGCGCCAGACACGGGCGATCGAATCGTAGAACATGGTGCTGCCGTCGATGTCCATCGAACGCCCCTGGAACGTCAGTACGAACCGGTTGGCGTCGAAATGCAGTTCAGCGTTCGCACGCACGGCCGACGAACCGTCGAGGTACGCGACGACTTCCGGGCCCAGCGGATAGCCGGATTCGGGGGGACACGCAGTCGGCAGCTTCGCGTGCAGACTTGCGACGAGCGGGGCCATCGCGCGTTCGAAGCGGTGCATGCTGATCGCATCCAGCGCACCCCACCCTGCCAGCGCCGCCGGCACGCCGACCCCAATCGCCGCGATGCGCAGCAGCAGCCTGCGCCATCCACCGACGCGACGCTTTCCGGCCTGCATCAGGACCAGATCGAAAGTTCGGAACACGATGCCCGGTACCGCGACGAGCAGCAGCCACTGGGGCATGAGGCCCACATACGGCCACGCCGTAGCCAGTGCGTGCGATGCCCAGACCAGCAATGCGGCCCATAGGCCCCACCAGACACCGGCCGTGATCCTGGGTCGCCCGAGCGAGACCGATGCCGTCGAAGCTGCTTCGGGATGCGGGATATCGTTCATGGTGCTCACTGCCATACGCCACACTCCTGAACCAAGATCCTGTCGCCCTGATGCACACTCAGCACCCCATCTTCGGACACCCGATAGCGTGCGCTGCCGTTGTCGAAGGCATACCCCAAGAATCGGCACGGCGTGACGCCATCTGCGCAGCGCGTATGCAGTTCCCGTCCCTTCAACCGAATCGCGCGACCACTTTTTCGATGCGTACCGACGTAGAGGACATCGTCACAGCCGACCACCCCCTCGGGACAGCGCACTTCAATGGATATATCGAAGGATTCGGTCGCGAGCCGCTGGGCTGCCATCGACACCTCGGCCACGAGAAAAAGCAACACGCCAAACAACCACTTCATCCGAATGCCCCCAACAGGTGCCCGTATCGCCGCACATCGTGCGAAGCGACCTTCGCCATGCGGGAAGCGAAACGGAGATATCGACCCGACCCACGTTCCGCTTGAACGCTCGCCGAGTTCACCATCTGCACTCTTGACTCGCTGAACTCACCCCTGCCGCGAAAATGGACTAAAGTACGAAGACACGAAACCCAACATACGACCATGCGGCACCTCCATGGTGCATGACATGGCAGTTCTTTCCATGGACGGAGGAGATCCCATGAACACCCTGCTATCCGGTACCCGTGCTGCCTTGCTGATCGCATGCGCTTTTTCTGCCTTCCCCGGTGCTGCCCAGCAGGGCTACCCCGCCAAGGCGATCCGCATCGTCAGCCCCTATCCGCCGGGCGGCAGTACCAGCGTCTACGCCCAGTTCGTCGCAGCCCCCCTGATGGACGCCTGGGGCAAGCAAGTGCTGGTCGACAATCGCGGCGGCGGCAACACCCTGATCGGTTCGGATCACGTCGCCAAGTCGGCGCCGGACGGCTACACACTCCTCGTCGTCACGACGACCCACGTCATCGTGCCGCAGTTGCTGAAGACCCCGTACGATCCGTTCAAGGATTTCACACCGATCTCCACGATTGGACGCAGCGAACAAGTGCTCGGTGTGCACCCCTCGCTGCCGGTCAGGAATCTGAAGGAGTTCATCGCGCTCGCGAAGAAGCGCCCCGGCGAACTCAACTACGGCACCTCGGGCAGCGGGAGCATCACGCACCTCGCCGTCGAGCTGTTTCGACTCGAAGCCGGAATCGAAATGACGCGCATCCCGTACAAGGGTTCCGGCCCGCAGATCACCGCCTTCATGGGGGGCGAGATCGAGGTGTACCTGAACGCAGCAGTCAATCTCGCGCCGCTGATCAAGTCCAAGCGCGCTCGCGCGCTCGCCATCACCGGAGAACAACGCAACCCCGCACTGCCCGACATCCCGACCTTCGCCGAAGCGGGTCTGCCGAACTACAAGCCCAACAGCTGGTCCGGTCTGCTCGGACCGGCGGGTTTGCCCAAGCCGATCCTGGACAGACTCTCGCAAGAGATCATGCGCGCCCAGCGCTCGCCCGAGTACGCAGGCAAGATGCGCACTTACGGTATCGAGCCCTTCATCAGTTCGCCCGATCAGTTCCTGGAGTTGATGAAGAGCGACTCGATCAGGTACGCCCGCGTGATCAAGGATGCCAACATCAGGATGGACTGAGACCGCCTTCCGGACCCGCCGCAAGAATCGAAGCATCTCCCGCACACAACGCCAGACCGTAGACCAGCCGCAGGAAGCGGCACTCGATCGCGATACAATGCGACTTACCCGGTGCATACGCACCGGCCTGCTGGCCGGCGAGCGCCTGCCACGGCGCTCCGACTCACACCCCGCGATTCACCTTGTCGACCCCCGTACCTTCAGCCACGAGCAAGTGGCTCGTCACGATCGCCGGCATGTCCGGCGCAATCGCGATGGTTCTCTCGGCCACGATCGCAAACGTCGCGGTGCCGACGGTCATGGGCGCGTTCGGGGTCGGCCAGGATCAGGCGCAATGGCTGGCCACCGGCTTTATCGCCACGATGGTCGCCAGCCAGCTGCTGAGCGCCTGGTTCGTCAGCGCGCTCGGTATCCGCGGCACCTTCATCATGCTGAACGTCGTCTATCTCACCGGCACGGCGATCGCATTCTTCGGCCCCAGTTTCGAAGCAGTGGTTGCCGGCCGCATTCTCCAGGGATTCTCGGCCGGCATCGTTCAGCCACTGACCATGGCGCTCATCTTCATGCAGTTCCCGAAGGACAAGCGCGGTCAGGCGATGGCAATTCATTCCATGGGCATCCAGATTGCGCCGATGCTGGGCCCCATGGTCGGCGGGCTCGTGATCGATACGCTCGGCTGGCGAGAAATGTTTCTGGTGCCTCTGCCGGTGTGCATCATGGGCATCATCCTCGGCATGCTCTATCTGCCAGGCAAGGAAGGCGACAAACCGCTGCCCAAGTTCGACTGGATCGGCTACTCGCTCCTTGTGGGTGCGGTCATGACGCTCATCTACGCGGGCTCCAACGGACAACGCTATGGCTGGGATTCGACGGCCATCGTGACAATGGTATCGATCGGCCTAGTCGCGGCCGTGGCCTTCGTCTGGCGCCAGTTGCGCTCGCCCACGCTGCTCGATTTTTCCCTGTTCCGTATTCCCCAGTTCTCGGCTGCGGTCATCGTTGCATTCGTGTTCGGCCTGGGCAACTTCGCCTCGAACTACCTGATCCCGGTGACGGTGCAGCAGGTGCAGAACTTCACGCCGTTTCTGTCGGGGCTGCTGCTCGTGCCCGCCGGCATGCTGGTCATTTCTGGCACGTCGATCATTGGCCGGGTCGCTGATGCCTTTCCTGCGCATCTGATGGTGGTCTGCGGTCTGCTGCTGTTCGCCTTCGGCAACTTTCTGATGGCCAGCGCCGATGCGAACACCACGTTTCTTGCCTTCGCCGTGATGATCATCGTCGCCCGGTGCGGAATGGCGTTGATCCTACCGTCGCTGAGCGCATCGGCGTTGCGAGCCCTCAGCAGCGAGCAGTTGCATCGAGGCTCGGGCACGATCAACTTCCTGCGGCAGCTCGGCGGCTCATGCGGCGTCACGGCGCTGGTCGTGCTCGTGGAACAGCGCACGCAGTTCCATGTCGAGGCCATGGCGGCCACGCAGCGTTTCGACAATTCGACGAGTCAGGCGCTGCTCTCGCAGGTGAAGGAAGTACTGATCGAAGCGGGTGTGTCCGAGAACGTGCAGGGGCCGGGATCGCTCCACTTCCTGAAGGAAGTCATCGAAGCGCAAGCAACGGCGCGAGGATTCAGCGACGGCTTTCTGTTCATCGCCATCGTCTTCATGCTGGCGGCGATACCGGCCTGGAATCTGGGCAAAGCCCGCAAGCACGGCCCGGCGAAAGCGGCCGAGTCGGCTTCTGCAAACGGCCCGACCCGATAGGGGCGCCTCGACAGCACGTGCGCCCCCTCAGGCTTCTACTGCGGCCAAGGCATCGGCTCCAGGACCGATGCCCGACGCAGCGGCAGCACTAGATCAGCAGCCCGACACGCATTTTCCCGAGCCATCGAACTCCATCGTCCGCTCGCTGATCGCCAGATGCGAAGGCGCCTTGATGCGCTCGATCAGCTTCGCGGTGCGGGAGATCGGCCGCATCTTGCCATTCTCGGTTACGGGCTCGTTCGGATGCGTGATGATGACGGAAGCAGGACGAACCAATTCGTTCATCGCTTGCGCCCCGGAGAAATATGCGCCGGCATTGACGCCGAGATTGAGCACCGCAAGGTTCGCCCTGTGGTAGTCGTGGACGACCGTCTTCATTTCTGTGTGCACGCCCGTATCGCCCGTGAGATACGCCGTGAGGCCGTTCGTGAACTTCACGACGAAGCCCGTCGGCGGGCCGTACTCGAGGATTGCCCCGTTGGCCGCGAGCAATTCTCGCTGTGCCGGCGAAAGCAGGGCCGGTGGCACGTTGTTGACGTGCGAGGCATAGACGATCGTGATTTCGACGCCCTTCGCGGCATCGGGCGCCTTCGCGATGAACACGCCGCCGAGATCGGTTTGCGACGCGCAGATCGAGTCGACCGGCACGCTGGTCATGCCTTGCGCGTTCTGGCGACAGAAGGGAATCGCCTTGGTATCGCCCCGAATACCTTTGACCTTGTTGCCGACGAAACCACCGATCGCGCGCGTCATGACCATGGCCGCATTCTTGGCGGCGACGACCTCGGCCGTCGTCGAGTTCGGCGCCGGCTCTCGTCCCGAGTTTGCACAAGTACCCGCCCCGGGCGCCTTCAACTTCAAATCGCCGACGTGATCGCCGTGCATGTGGCTCAGAAGCACGGCGTGGATGGTACCGAGCCGCGGATCGTCGCCGCCGGTCACGTTATGGGCAGGATCGTAGAGTAGCCGCACGCCGGTCGGATCCTCGAAGATGATCGCGCGGTCGTTCGCGCACAATTCTCCCGGGTGCGAACCGATGGGGGTGATCTTCACGTTCTGTGCAAAAGCGGGAGATGCTGCGAGCGCAAGTACGAGCGCGGCAAACGCGTTCTTTTTCATCGGCCTCCTCCTGGCAGTGGTCGACTCGGGATTCTCAGTATAACGTTCGTATGAACCGAGAATGCAAGTGTTGGCGCGCTGAACCGAACCGCGGCACGGCAGTCCGACTCGTTTCGGATGCACTGTGCCGTCGTGTCGATTCGCACCATCGGCAGTCGACTATTCCCCGACCGCCCTGCATCGACACCGAGTCGACCCCGGCGTCCTCCGAATCAACCCTGGAAGGAGACCGACATGAGTCTGCCCAAGCTGGATCCGTACCTTTTCTTCGACGGCAATTGCGCCGAGGCCATGCAGTTCTATCAGCGCACGATCGGCGGCCGGATCGAAGCGATGCTCACCTACGGCGATTCGCCCGAGCCCGGGCATTGCCCGGCCGGCAGCGACCAGCGGATCATGCATGCCTGCATCGATCTCGGCGGCCAGTTGCTCATGGCGTCGGATTGTCCGGAAGGACAGTCTTACGAGGGCATGAAGAACGTAGCCCTTTCGCTCAACTACCCGGGCGTCGACGAAGCCAAGGGGACCTTCGAAGCCCTGTCCGAGGGCGGCAAGGTGATCATGCCCCTGGGCCCGACATTCTGGGCGGAGATCTTCGGGATGCTCACCGACCGCTACGGCACGTCGTGGATGATCGGCGGCGGCACGAAACCGGCAGCAGCTGCCTGATCGAGATTCGCCACGCAATCATCACGATCGAGCGAAGATCCATACACAGAAGGAAATTCCGATGCACGCACCGAAAGTCACGAAGGAACACGCCTGGCTACAGAAGCTGGTCGGAGACTGGTCCGGCGAAGGGACAGCCGAGATGGGCCCCGGACAGCCGCCTCAGCAATGGACGGTCGACGAGCACGTGCGCGCGATCGGCGACGTCTGGATCCAGGCGGAAAGCCGCGGCACGATGCCGGAGGGCAGCCCGTCCGTCATGCAGATCACCCTGGGATACGATCCCGATGCGCAACGCTTTCGAGGTACTTTCGTCGGCTCGATGATGACCTATCTCTGGACCTACGATGGCACGCTCGATGCCGACGAACGCGTCCTCACGCTGGACGCCGAGGGGCCCAACATGGCCGAGCCCGGCAAGATGTCGCGCTACCAGGATATCGTCGAGATCGTCGATGCAGACGAGCGCCGGTTGAGCTCGAAAATCCAGATGCCGGATGGATCCTGGCAGAAGTTCATGACCGTGCGCTACCGGCGCAAGGCCTGACCGCAACCCACCGTTGGATCCGCCAACCCTGGGTTGCAACCCAGGGTTGAGCACGCATCGTTGGAACTCGCAGCGACCTCTTCGTCGTCAGCGCGCCCCGCTAACCGGCGTTGGAGTACACAGCGTTCTCCGCCGGTCCCGGCATGGTGGATGCCACCGAAGGCCGTTGACGATAAAGATTCATGATGGACTCCAGCCGGGGCCGGCCGCGCCAATCGAGCGTGTCCTTGAGGATCTCGCCGCGCGCATCGAGGTAGGTGAGCGGGCAGATGAGATTGATGTCCTGGACACTGAAGACGCCAGGAACGAACCCCTCGGCTGTCGCTTGCTCTTCTAGCCAGTCGAGGCATGTATTGAAGCGCGTCTGCTGACGGCGTCCGTAGGCCACGTTGGCCACATCGACCCCGCTGCTCAGGTAGAACTTCATGTTTACGATGATGTCAGCCATGGCTTCGAGCGTGGCCAGCACCTTCGCATCGTGCCAGCGGTGATCCGGACGAGTCATTCGCTGTGCAAGGGGTGCGCCCCATCGCGAAGAATTCTCCCCCGGGAACTTGTGGAGGAGATACTCGATGATGAGGTTGGACTCGAATATCGTCATCTCGCCGTCGATCAGGACCGGCACGGCGAGATTTGGGTTCTGCTTCGAAAAGACATCGAGCGGGCGCTTCGATGCACTTTGCACGTGCTGATCGAATTCGATGCCCTTCTCGGCAAGAACGATTCTGACCTTGCGCGAGTAGGGTGAACCTCCCGTAACCAGAAGCCTGAGCATCGCAACCTCCCCCGTCGACGAGACTGATATCGCAACCGGAACGAATCTTAGGCTGCCCGCAGTCCAGACACATCATTCAAACGTATGAGTCCCGGGATGCGACAACCCTGGGTTGCAACCCAGGGTTGGGCACCAAGACGGTGCGAACGGGCGGCACCCTTCTCCAACGCAGTGCACATGGAGGTGCCAGCACGACCTGTGGCACCATTCCAGCTCCGACCCGACCTGGAGTATCCCCATGCTGCGCGGTAAATCTGCACTCGTGACCGGCTCGACCAGTGGGATCGGGCTCGGCATCGCCGAAGCGCTGGCCATGGAAGGCGTGAATCTCACACTGAACGGCTTCGGCGATGCGGTAGAGATCGAAGCGCTGCGGACCCGGATCGCACGTCAGTACGGCGTGACCGTCCGCTACGATCCGGCCGACATGACTCAGCCGGAGACGATCGCCCGGATGATGCAGGAAGCCATCGCTGCCTTCGGCGGCATGGATATCCTGGTCAACAACGCCGGCATCCAGCACGTCGCGCCGATCGAGGAGTTCCCGGTCGAGAAGTGGCACGCGATCATCGCCATCAACCTGGTCTCCACTTTTCACACCATTCGGGCCGCCATGCCGGCCATGAAGACGAAGCGCTGGGGCCGAATCATCAACATTGCGTCGGCGCACGCGCTGGTCGCCTCCCCATTCAAATCCGCCTACGTTGCGGCCAAGCACGGCATTGCCGGCCTGACCAAGACCGTCGCGCTCGAAGCCGCCGAGCACGGCATCACGGTGAACGCGATCTGCCCGGGTTACGTGCTCACACCGCTGGTCGAGCGTCAGATTCCGGATACCGCCAGGGCGCGCGGAATCACCGAGGAAGAAGTGGTGAAGAACGTGCTGCTCGCCGCGCAACCGACGCGCCGATTCGTCACCATCGGGGAAGTCGCCGCGCTGGCCATGTTTCTCAGCAGCGATGCCGCGGCGTCCATCACCGGTGCCCTGCTACCCATCGACGGCGGCTGGACCGCGCAGTAGCGGAGTTGCCGTGCGTGCAGAGCCGCACTACTGCGCGTAGTGGATCGTATCGCGCACGATCGGATAGATGCTGGTCTCCCAGCGCTTTCCGCTGAAGACCCCATAGTGACCGACGCCGGCCTGCACATAGTGCGTCTTGAGATAGGGCCGAAGCCGACTGCAAAGATCCTGCGCCGCCAGGGTCTGACCCAGGGCGCAGATGTCGTCCTTCTCGCCTTCGATGGTCAGCAGCGCGGTGCGGCGGATCGACCGCGGATCGACGGTGCGGCCGCGAAACTTCAGTCGTCCCAGCGGCAGTTCGTACTCCTGGAACACCCGCTGCACGGTTTCGAGGTAGAACTCGGCCGGCAGGTCCGCCACCGCGAAGTACTCTCGATAGAACTTTCGGGTGGCATCGACCTTCTCGTCATCGCCGCCTGCGACGTGATGAAAATGCTGGCTCATCGCACGCATATGCCGTTCGAGATTCATGTTCATGAAGGCCGACAGCTGCACGAAGCCCGGATAGACGCGACGCATCGCGCCCGGGTAGCGCATCGGTACGGTGTCGATCAGATTGCGCTCGAACCATTCGATCGGTCGCTCGTTGGCGAGATCGTTGACCTTCGTCGGACTGATGCGGCAATCGATCGGCCCGGCCATGAGGGTGAGGCTACGTGGCGTCGCCGGATCCTCGTCTTCGGCCATCAAAGCCGTGGCCGCAAGCGCCGCCACGCAGGGCTGGCAAATCGCCATCAGATGCGCCCCAGGGCCGATGTGATCGAGGAAATCGACGATGTGCTCGACGTATTCGTCGAAACCGAAGCGTCCCGCCGCCACCGGCACGTCGCGGGCATTGTGCCAGTCGGTGATGTAGACGTCGTGCTCGGGCAGCATCGTGCGCACGGTCTCGCGCAGCAGGGTCGCGAAATGCCCGGACATCGGAGCGACCATGAGCACCCGAGGCTGCCCGGCGGGCGCACCGGTCTTGCGAAAATGCAACAAGGTACCGAACGGCGTGCGCAGGACGGCTTCCTCGCGGACCCGATAGCGTCGATCCCCCAGCGCCACCTGTTCGATGCCGAATGCGGGCCGCTTATGCGTCAGCCGCGCGAGATCGAGCACGGAGCAGGCTGCCGTCACCATCCGGCCCGGCCCCCAATCGAAAGCCGTCCGGGTGGGGCTCTCGAATGCCGAGGCGAAGGCGGACGCAAACGTCTGCAGCGGCAGCATCCAGTCGGCATGAGCTTGGTAGGCGGCGTATTTCATCGTTACGAAGGATAATGCAAATTTCAAGCCATCGGATTCGTCGTTTGGCACGCGTCTTGCAACACACGAGGCATCATGGCCCGTAAAGCTACGCTCTCCATCAGCAGCAAGAACTATTCGTCGTGGTCCCTGCGCGGCTGGCTGCTCGCCAGGTTCGTCGGTCTGGACTTCGACGAGATCATGGTCGCACCCGATGCCGCCGATGTACGCAAAGAGCTGCTGCTGCTCTCGCCATCGATCCTCGTGCCCTGTCTGACGCACGAGGGCGTGAAGGTCTGGGACACCCTGGCCATCGCCGAGTACCTGCACGAAACGCATCCGAAAGCCGGCCTCCTTCCGACGCAGCGCGCCGCGCGCGCCCACTGCCGCGCCATCTGCGGCGAGATGCATTCCGGGTTCACCAGCCTGCGCAGCGCGCTGCCGATGAACCTCAAGCGCACGTTTCCGAACCACAAGGTCTGGGCCAAGGCCCTGGCTGATATCGACAGGATCACCGCCATCTGGAGAGAATGCCTTGCCCAATACGGCGGCCCGTATCTCTTCGGCAAGAAGCGCACGATGGCAGACGCGATGTACGCTCCCGTGGTCACGCGCTTTCGGACGTACGACGTCAAGATGGATGCGATCTGCGGCGCCTACTGCGAGCAGATACTGGCGATGCCGGAGATGAAATCCTGGATCGCCGCGGCGAAGCAGGAGATCGAGGAAATCGACGAACTCGACATGGAGTTCTGACGCCCTTTCAATCTCACTCGCTACCGCTGCTTACCCCGCCTGCTATTCCGCCACCGCCCGCATCTCGCCGATCAGATCAGACTTGCCCTCGAACCCGATGCCCGGCAGTTCCGGCAGTACGACGTAGCTGTTCTCGACCTTCACACCATCGGGAAATCCGCCGTAAGGCTGGAATAGATCCGGGTACGATTCATTGCCGCCCAACCCCAGACCCGCAGCGATGGCGAGCGACATCTGATGGCCGCCGTGAGGAACGCAGCGTGATGGCGACCATCCGTATTCCTTCAGCATGTCGAGCGTGCGCAGATATTCGACCAGGCCGTAGCTCAACGCGCAGTCGAACTGCAGCCAATCCCGATCGGGGCGCATGCCGCCATAGCGGATCAGGTTGCGCGCATCCTGCATCGAAAAGAGGTTCTCCCCCGTCGCCATCGGCTTGTCGTAGTGCTTCGCGAGTTCCGCCTGGAGTTCGTAATCGAGCGGGTCGCCCGCTTCTTCGTACCAGAACAGGTCGTACTGCGAGAGCGCTCTGCCGTACTCGATCGCCGTCTTCAGATCGAAGCGGCCATTTGCATCGACGCACAAGCGCTGACCCGGTCCAAGCAGCCTGAGCACCGCTTCGATGCGGCGACGGTCCTCGTCGAGCGACGCACCGCCGATCTTCTTCTTGACCACCGAATAGCCACGATCGAGATAGCTGCGCATCTCGCGCTCCAGGCCCTCGAGACCCTGCCCGGGCCAGTAGTAGCCGCCGGCGGCATACACGAACACCTTGCGATTCGGTGTGCCGTTACCGTAGCGATCGGCGAGCAGTTGGAACAGCGGCTTGCCTTCGATCTTCGCGACGGCATCCCAGACCGCCATGTCGATCGTGCCGACGGCCACGGATCGCTCGCCGTGTCCGCCGGGTTTCTCGTTGGTCATCATCGCCGCCCAGATCCTGTGCGGATCGAGATTGTTGCCGGTCGCGTCGAGGAGGCTCTGCGGCTCGGCCTCCGTCACACGAGGGGCAAACCGCTCGCGGATCAGTGCGCCCTGGCCATAGCGACCATTGGAATTGAAACCGTAGCCCACGACTCTGCGGCCCTCGCGCACGACGTCGGTGACGACGGCGACGAGGCTCAGATTCATCCTGGAGAAATCGATGTACGAGTTGCGGATGTTGGAACTGATCGGGCGCGTGGATTCGCGGATTTCGAGGATTTTCAATGGTGCTGCCTTCTTGGTACGTAGGGTGGATCGCGCTACTTTGAGGCCTGGACACCCGCCTCCTTCAACACAACTTCCATGCGCTTGCTTTCCCGGTTCAAGAACTCGCGGAATTCTTCCGGCGAAGACATTGCGGGTTCCACGCCCTGCTTGAGCAAGCGATCACGCACTTCGGGGTTGGCGATCGTCCGCGCGAGTTCCTTGTGCAGGAGCGCCACGATCGGCTTCGGCGTCTTGAGCGGCACGAGCGCACCGTACCACCCGGGGAACGCATATCCGGGGAGCGCCTGCGAGATCGGCGGCTGACCGGGCGCCAGGGGGGTTGCGTCCTTGGTCGTCACGCCGAGCACGCGAACCTTGGGGTTGCTCATGAACGCGCTCATCGCCGCCACGGGCGGACATCCCAGTTGAACGGTGTTGGTCATGACATCCGTGATCAGCGCCGACGAGCCCTTGTAGGGCACGTGGGTCATCTTGAGCCCCGCCATGCTCTGAAAGAGTTCCATGCAGATATGGAGTGAACCGCCGCTGCCGCTGGACCCGTAGAGCAGTTTGCCGGGACGGGCCTTCGCATAGGCGATGAATTCCTCTGTCGTCTTCACCGGCAGCGCACCGCTCGTAATGATCATGAACGGGGTGTGCGCGAGAAATCCGACCGGCTCGAAGTCCTTGTCGAGCTGGTGCCGCTTCGCGAGCGTGGTGCTGATGTGCTGTGTCAGCGTCGGGATGAAAATCGTGTAGCCGTCCGGCAACGCACGAGCGACGATCTCGGCGCCGATCAGCCCGGAAGCCCCCGGTCGGTTGTCGACGACGACGGCCTGGCCCAGGTTCTCGGCCAGACGCGTGCTCAACGTGCGGGCAACGATATCCGAGCCGGAACCTGCCGCCGACGCCACCACGATACGGATAGGCCGCGACGGGTAGCCCGCGTCTGCCGCCTGCACCGCAACCGTGGACATGACCCCAAGCACCGCTACGCCAAGCGCGGCAACGCGCCTGCCAAGAATGCGCACATCGAACATCGATCGATTCCTCCGGACCAGCAATAGCGTTGCTCAAAGCGACTGCGCCGGAAGCTTACGCCCGCCGGCGCGATCGACGATACCAAGGCAAGGCCGTACGGCGCAGCACGCGCCCGCCCCGACCTCGCCACCGCAAAGTCGAGACCGGCCCGAACAATCCTCAGCCGCCGTTGGCCTGGGCGAACTGCGCGAGCATCTGCGAGAAGCGCTGCGGCTCGTCGATCATCGGAAAGTGCCCTGAATGCTCGAGCACGCCCACGGGCATCCTGGGATTGAGCTTCTGCAGCCGATCGCGCAATGCGATCGTCGGCCCCTTGGCCCCATACACCATCATGGCCGGACGCTGCACCGACGCAACGGCCCCCTGCACGTCGTAATTGCGCATGGCCCACATGACGCTCATCATCACCTTGGCACCGGCCTTGTTGCGATCGATGTTCCAGCGTGCGACCACGGCGTCGTCGACGTGATTCAAGCGATGTCCGATCTCTTCCTTCGTTTGCGTAGGCAAACCGAAATTGCCCTCGGTGTGATCCCAGCGCGCGCCCCAGTCGTCGTAATTGCGCAGCGGCGTTTCGACGATATAGGCAGACAGCGTGCGGCTCGCAAACCGGTTGGCAAAGCAAGCCGTGATCGTGCCGCCGCAGGACGTCCCGGCGACGTGCGCCGCAGGAATGCCCATGACATCCATGAAGCTCGCCAGGGCGTCGCAATAATCTTCGATCGAGTAGTGGCGCGACAGCGGGTCGGTGTCGCCATGCCCGGGCATCTCCCAGGCGATGCACCGGTGCGTCTTGCCCAGGTGCTCGAAGCACTTTGTGTACTGATACGCAGAACCGCCGTTGGTGTGAATGAGGATGAACGGTGATCCTGTCCCTGCCTCGAAGTAATGCATGCGCCCATGCCCGGGCGTGAGGACGAAAGCTTCCTTGTAGTTTGCTGCCTTCTGCTGCCCTGCCATGTCTCCTCCTGGTCTTTCGTGCTGCCGGTCAGGCAACCGCTTTTCGCGGCGCTGGAGCGCGAACCTTGATCTGCGGCACGATCTTGTTCATGAACGTCTCCAGCGTCTCGCGGTTGGCCGCCGCGCTGGTGAGCAATACGTACTCGACGCCGCCGTCGGCGAGCTTCTGCAGCCGTTCTGCGATCTCCTCGGGCGTGCCGATGAGCGCAGCATCGTCGTTCGCGACATCGACGGCATCGAACGTCGCCGGCACGTTTGCACCGGGACGCCTTGCGAGGTCACCGATCTTCTTCAGCGTTTCGCGACGACGCGCATAAGCCGCCTCGCGCTCCGATTCATCCTTGAGGATATGCAGCGCGCGCGTCACGCCGCAGCGCGTCGCGTCGCGTCGCAAACCGTGCTTCTCCTGCGCATCGAGGAACAGATTCGTGCGCTCCACGATCTCCGCAATCGACGCGAGCTGATCGAACAGCACCCCGTACCCATGGCTGGCGACGTACTCGATGCCCGCGGGCGTGCCTGCGGCCATCCAGACCGGCGGATGCGGCTGCTGCATCGGCGACGGCTCGACGATGATGTTCTCGAAATTCCAGTATTTGCTCTTCCAGGTGAAGCGCTCCTTGCTCGTGAGCGACTTCATCAGCAGCTGGAAGCATTCGGTATAGCGCTCCTGAGCCTCGCTCATCGGGATGCAGAAGGCATCGAACTCTTCCTTGCGATAGCCGCGCCCGACGCCGAGTTCGTAACGTCCGTTCGAGAGCAGATCCAGCGTGGCCACCTGTTCGGCGAGCAGGACCGGGTTGTGCCAGGGCAGCACGATGACCGCCGAGCCGATTCGAATGCGACTGGTGCGCGCCGCGAGAAACGTCAGCAGACTCAGTGAAGCCGACAGTTGCCCGACGCCCGTGAAGTGATGCTCGACGAGAAAAGCGCTCTCGAAGCCCATCTCCTCGGCATCGACCACGTACTGAATGAAATCCTGATAAGCGTAGCTGTCGCCGAGGGGACTTGCCTTGCCGCCGATCTTGCCGCCACCGAAGAGCCCGAACTTCATTTGCACTCCTTATCAATAGGGATGGTCGGTCGTCATGCTGCGGGCTTGCCGCGGCATCGGACCTGACATCCGTCCAAACCCTGCCGACGCGCCGAACGAGATCGTTCGAGCGACACTGCAGACACGAGCACGCGCCGGGGTACGCGAACCGGACTGCCTGAGGTTTCCTTCGGGAACTGAAAAGCGTCGATGGCTGCGTCGCGGCATGCCTCGCCGCTGTAAAGCCCACCTGACAACACCCTACCGTCGGGCCCCATCGGCGCCCCCGACATTATTGGCTTTCAGGGCAAATGACAAGCGAGCGCGCAAACCCGAATGCCTGACAGATCGAATACGGTAGCAAACCGGAACACTGCTCGAACTTTCGCCGCTTCTGCATCGCAACACCCCGCCTCAGAAATGAGCTCCGCTCAGAGACCACAATATATTGCATTGCGGCATCGTCACCCACGGTTACCGACCTCGACCATGTGACGTCGGGATTGTCAAAGGATCGGATCATGGCAAGCCGCGACGCGGGATCTCAGCTATCGAGCTCGAAAACGGTGCGATTGGCCCAGCGAAGGCGATAACTCAGTTCACGGGAGACATTGCGCAACAGCTTGATCGCGACACCGGGATACATTTGCGTCAAGGCCACGTACTCGGACCGACCGAGCACATAGCAGATGAGATCACCGTCGGCCGTGATGGTTGCGGAGCGCGATTCCTGGTCTAGAAGTCCCAGTTCCCCAAAGGCCGTCCCCGCGGCGAATGTGATCAGCCGGACCTCGCGCCCGGCGCCGAGGTCCAGCGTCGCACTGGCCCTCCCCGACACAATGACGAATAGATCGGTGCCAGAGTCGCCCGCTCGAAACAGCACCTCCCCGGACTGAAATCGACTGAGCCTGAGAAGTGAACGCATGGTCGAGACTTCGTGCTCCTCCATGCCATGCAGCAGGTCGAGTTGCCCCAGAGGAAAATCCGCCGCAGATCTTGCGCCACGCCATTCGAGCAGGATGCGATCCTCGGCCCACTCGAGCGCGCGGTCGGCGTCGGGAAACTGTCGGTCCGCCGATACTGCCCCCAGCACGCCTTGTTCGCCGAGCATCACGCCGAGCGCGGATCCGGCGGGCACCCCGGCGAGAAGTACGGACCGAGCATCGCGTGAAAAGCGGTCGCAAACCTGCAGCAAGACCCGCGCACCGGTCGAATCAACGTCCTGCACGCGCTTCAGATCGAGAATGAGAAACTGCGTATCGCTTCCGCATTGCCGCTCGATTGCTTCAGCCAGACGCTCGGCGGTACCGAAGAAGAGCGCGCCTTCCAATTCCAGCACGAGGATCTCGGTGCCGCGATACGCCAGCAGCGATGCCGAAGCGGCATCGCGCGTGGTCCGCGATCGCACTTGATCCCCACGATACGAACGCCGAACGACGGAACGGCTCATGCGCAGCAGAAAGAAGACGACCGCCACGCTGACTCCGAGGAAGACCGCCAGAATCAAGTCCACCGCGATGGCGATGACGGCGACGAGCACGACGATCCCCAGATCGACGAGCATGCGCGGCCGATGTGCCGCTTCGCCCCTGACCAATGTACCGATCAATCGCAGCGTCCAGCGATCGAAAAGCTGGATCGCCACGGCGCTGAGCATCCCGGCAATGACGGCTCGAGGCATGATCTCGATGATCGGTGGAAGCAAGGCCATGCAGCCAACGACGAACATGCCGTGCACAGCCACCGACCATGACGTCTTCGCCCCGGCGCGTTGAGCGGCGAAACTCGCGGCCAGGTTGATGCCGACAGCCATTCCGCCGAACAGCGGGGACACGATGTTCCCCACGCCCAGACGCACCAGTTCCTGGTTGCCATCGATGCGCCTTCGGGCATCGGCCGCAATGATCCGCGCGCACAGCATCGCATCGAGCGAGGCGACTACTGCGATGCTCAGCGCCCCCCCGATGATGGTTGGAAGCAGCGGCACGATCGCCGGCCCGAAAACGATGCGTGCCATCTCCCCCGCAATGTCCGGACCGGGGAGCCCCGTGGGGATTTTGCCGATCACGGGGCCCAGATGGTCCTTCAATCCGATCATCACGAAACCGTAGTAAAGGAGCGTCCCGGTTGCGATCCCAAGGAGCGTCGGCGGCAAACCCCGCACGATCCGCGCGCCCTTGAGCGAAACGATGCAGGTCGTCACCCCTACGAGCATAGTCAGCAATTCGACCTCGTCGAATCGCGTCACGATCGCGGCGATGGGCAATGGCTCCGGAAAGCCGAGCAACGAACTGATCTGCGCCCCGAGGATGAGCGCCGCGGCCGCGTTCTGAAAGCCTGCGATGGCCGGCGCCGGTATGTACTTGACCAGACGACCGATACGCAGCACACCGAAGAGCGCCTGGAAAATCCCGGCCAGCACCGTGATGATCAGCATGAGCAAGAACATGCCGCGCACGCCGCCGGAGGCCTCCGCCCAGGCCGTGGCTTCCCCCGAACTCTGCAGCAGAATGGCGCTGATGAGAAATGCAACGACGCTGCGCGGCGCATAGGCGAACGTCGTGCGCCCACCCGAAAGCAACGCGACCGCGCAGCCCACCACGATGGCAAGCAACCCGGCTCGTACTGCGTCCGGCAACTGGGCGGGGCCGAGCGGGGCGAACGCGAGAATCGCGTAGCCCATACTTGCAGGGACACTGATCATCCCGGCGACGATGCCTCCCGTGACTTCGGCACGGACGAACGCAAGCCGGCCTTCGGCGCGCAGCAGTTGCCCACCACGATGCGGCTCGGGAGCCTGGTCCGGCAGCCCCAGTCCGAAGTGCTGTCCGCGCGGCTCGTTGTTCATGAATCGATCTGCACGATGGCGCGATTGACCAGGCGCAATCGAGCAGAGAGTTCTCGACCCAGTGCCGCCAGGATCTTGATGGCTACGGTCGGATGTTCGCGCGCGACCTCGTCGAATGCGTGACGGTCGAGAACAAGGCACTGCAGAGATTCGTCGGCGACGACCGTCGCGGATCGCGGAGCAAGATCCAGGAAGCCCATTTCTCCGAAGACGCCCCCGGGGCCGAACGTCATCAGACGACGTTCGCGGCCGTTGTCGATCATGCGGGCACTTGCGATTCCCGCGACGACGATGAACAACGACGCGCCCGCATCGCCCTGGTCGAAGACGACCTGGTGCGCCGTATAGCTGCGGCGCACCAGGAGCCCACGCACAAGTGCGAGTTCGCTTCGATCCATACGCTTGAGCAGCGCAATCGCTCCGAGGGGAAACGTTCCCTCGTGATCGCGGACATCGCATTCCTTATCGATCAATGCCTGCTCGGCGCTCTCGATTGCGCGATCGACGTCGACGAACGACCTTGCGATCCCGCGATCACCGACGATGCCGCAATCGACCAGCACGCGATGAAAGGGGCTGTTCGGCACGATGCCGCAGATGTAGAGCTCTGTCTGCCGTTCGGCGAGGTGGACATTGAGCGCGCGCACGACTTCGGCCCCGGTGGAATCGACCTCGTTGATGCGGCGAAAATCGAGCAGGACATAGCGGGTCTCGCGAGCAAGTTCGCTCTCGACGGCGTCCGCCAGTGTCTCCGCCGTGCCGAAAAAGACCGCCCCGTCGAGTTCGACGACGAGAATCGTGCTGCCGCGAGTCGCGAGAAACTGCATGAGCCCGGGATCGCGCGCGCGGCGGGACCTTGCCGCATTGGCCCGATACATCCGGCGAACGACGGATCGGCTCATGCGGGCCAGGAAGAACCCGACGGACAGGAATATGCCGAGTACCACCGCGGTCACGAGATCCAGCAGAATCGCGATCGCGGCGACGAGCAGCACCACGGAGAGGTCGAGCGCCACGCGCGTCGACAGAGCGCGTTCACGGCTGAACAACTGCCGCGTCAGACTCAGACTCCATCGATCGAAGTGCTGCAGACCGATCACGACGATGACGCCGGCAAGCGCCGATCTCGGGACATACGCGATGAATGATGCAGCAACCACCGCGAGAGCGAGCATCGAGATGCCGTACGCCAGCACAGAGACGAATGTCCGACCGCCAAACGAGCGATTCACCCGGCTGGCGCCGAAATCGGGGCCCGTGGCGATACCGCCCGCGCATGCGCAAACCATGTTGGTTGCGCCAAGTCGCATCAACTCCCGGTTTGCATGAATACGCGGCATGCCCTCTCCCTCGAGCATTCGTGCGCAGAGCAACGCATCCACCGAGGCGATGATCGCAATGGATATCGCACCGCTCAGCACGACGGGCAGCAGCTCGACGATGCGCGGATCCTGAAACAGCTCGACCGCCCGGCCCGCGACCTCCCACACGGTGTCGATGGAAGGCAAGGCTCCGATCACTGGTCCGACCCGCGTGGCATCGCTGAATCCGATGAGAGCGTAGTAGACGACCGAGCCTGCGATGAGACCGAACAGCAACGGCGGCATCGCCCGAACCCACCGGCCCGCGTGCCACGCGGCTAAGCCCGCGACGACGGCCACAACGATGCTGAGCGGCTTCGCCTCATGAAGGTGATCGAGCGTCTCGCCCAGCGGTACGTGCACGTCGAAGCCGAGCGCTTGTCCGGTCTGGGCAAGCACGAGCAGCAATGCGGCACAGTTCTGGAACCCGGCGATCACAGGTTGCGGTGTAAAACGAATCAGACTGCCGATGCGCAGCGCCCCGAACGCGATTTGAATGAGGCCCGCCAGAAAGACGATCGAAAAGACGATCACGAGGACAGCCGCAGCGCCGCCTTCCTGGATGATGACCGCATCGGCATTCACCACGTACTGGAGGATCAACGTACCGATAAAGAACGTCGTCACGACACGCGGCAGGTAGACGACATCGTTCCGCGCACCGAGGACGACACAGACGAACGCGCCGCCGATGGCTGCGATGAAGCCCGCGAGCGCACCGTGGCCGAAGAATTCATCGCCGAGTCCGACAAACGCGAACATGCCGATACCGATCGCGATCGGCGCAGCAGCACAGGCAGCGACAAAGCCACCGCCCATTTCGACTCGCAGATCACGAAGCCGCGGCACTGCGCGCGCTACGGCGGCGCGACCAGCACCCTGGGGCCCACGATCTGAATCCTTGGTTGGCACGAACCGGCACTCCTCCTCGCCCAGACGCAGGCAACCGCCTGCCGGCGGCCATGCTGATCGTCGAGATCAGTCGAGACGAATGTTCGCAGCTCGCGCCACCTCACCCCAGCGCTTGATCTCGGCCGCGATGTACTTCTCGAATTCTTCCGGCGAACCGCCGATGACTCCGATCGACGAAGCCGTGAAGCGATCACGCACGTCGCTCTGCTTCAGGGCCTGATTGATGGCGGCGTTGAGCTTCACGATGACGCTGCGCGGCGTACCTTTCGGCGCAAGCATGCCGTACCACAATCCGGCCTCCATGCCGGCGTAGCCCTGTTCGGCGAACGTCGGAACATTCGGCAACTGTTCCAGCCGCTTCGCATGCGCAGCGGCGAGTGCACGCAGCCGTCCCGACTTCACGTGGCCGATAAAGGGCGGCGGACCGTCGATCATGAACTGCACCTGCCCGGCGACGACGTCCGGCACGGCCGCCCCGGTTCCCTTGTAGGGGACATGGACGAGGTCGACACCGGCCTTGAGCTTGAACAGCTCTGCCACGAGATGCGGGGGACTGCCGTTGCCCGCACTTGCATAACGATACTTGCTCGGGTTGGCCTTGACTGCCGCGACGACATCCTTCAGCGCTGCGCCGGGTACGCTGTTGTGGGCGAACATGACCAGAGGCACGCTGACCATGAGAACGATCGGCTCGAAGCTCTTGATCGGATCATAGGGAAGCTTCTTGTAGACATTGGGCCCGATGCCATGTGTGGTCATCGTGGCTTCCACGAGCGTGTAGCCATCGGGATTCGCTCGTGCGGCGAGATCCAGACCGATGATGCCTGAAGCCCCCGCCCGATTGTCGACGACGACCTGTTGGCCCAGTGATTCCGTGAGGGCGTGGCCGATCGTGCGCGCGGTGAAATCCGCCGATCCGCCGGGCGCAAAACCGACGATGACGCGAATGGGCTTTGCGGGATAGGCCTGGGCATCGGCGGCAAGTGTCGCGGGCGCTAGCGCCGACCCGAGCGCGCATGCGGTCACGAGGACGAGCGTTCGTTTGACCGCGTGAAATGCATCGCTTACTGCGCCAGTTGGGTTCATCTCGTTCATGCGCTTCCTTGAAAGTAGGGCCGCGCGGACGCGGACGGATGGGGAGCTTGCATCATGCATCAGCTCCCCGGAACGATGCCTTTCGGCAGCGATTCGATGTGCCGGCAGATGTCTCCAGGCCGGGAAATCCAGATCTGGTCGCGATGCCGCAGAATGTGTTCCACGACCCGACCGAACTGACGCGAGCGATAGGCCTGGCCGAGCACGAAGCTGTGCAGCACGATCGGCATGACCAGGGGCCGGCGCACGGATTCTTCGAGCAGGGCATCGAACTGGTCGATCAGGTTGTCGCAGAAATCCTGTGCGGGCGTGCGACGCGTCACACACTCGAGCGAATCGTTCAGGTCGTGCGCATAGGGCACCGACAGGATGGGACCATGCTTCGTGCGAAACCAGACCGGCTGATCGTCGAGCGGCCAATCCATCATGTAGCGATAGCCGGCTGACTTCAACAGATCGAGCGAATCGCAGGTCTGAGAAATATAGGGTGCGAGCCAGCCCATGGGCTTCATGCCTTCGTGCTTCTCCATGGCGGCAGTCGCCTCGGCGATGCAGGCGCGCTCCTCCTCGAGCGACATGTCGACCTGGCGCTCGGCGTTCGTTCGACCATGACCCACGATTTCGTCCCCTCGTGCGCGAAAGGCCGCCATCAATTCAGGGCAATAGTCGTACAGGGCCGTGTTCGTCAGGACGGCATAAGGCAGTTCGTAGCGATCCGCCAACTCGATGAGACGCCAAGCGCCGACGCGATTGCCGAAATCGCGCCACGCGAAGCTGCGGGTATTGGGCTGCGGATGCGGCGCCGCGTAGTCGTTGCCCAAGCCCTCACCAAACTCGAAGTGCTCGACGTTCAGCGACAAGTGCACTGCAAGTCGAGTGCCGTTCGGCCATTCGTAAGCAGCGCGCCGTGCAATGGGCGAGTAGTCGTATCGGCCGTGGGTCTTGAGCACGATGGGCCTCGTCGTCTACAGTGACAATGCGCGGGAGAAGGCGGCGAAGTCCGGGATGTCTTGCATATTGCATAACCCGGCATACAGCCGATCGGTCGTGTCGTCCCCCCATATCGGTGCGCCGAGATCGAAGAACTTGCCCTTGAGCTCGTCTTCGCTATGTGGTTTCGCGGGCTCGCCTTTGGTCACGATGCACCGCCCTTCCATCAAGGTGCCGTCGTCGAGCTCGATCGCGAGATCGCACACCTGCTCCTCCGGAAAGCGCGTGGTGTATGCCTTGTCCTCGGCAATGTCGACTTTCGCGGCCAGCGCCTGGATGCGCGGATTCGCCACGGCCGTATCGTCGAAGCTCTGCAACCCCGACCGACCGTGGTAGAGAATGCTCGCCAGCGCGAACGGCACGGAGAAGCGTGCGCCGAAGCTCGACACGACATGCTTCTCCGCCAACATCGCGGCGAGCATGTAGGCACGCACCCGGATCGTGCGTATGCGGTCGATGTCCAGACGGGTGCCGGGTAATCTCGAGAGCAGATCCTCCAACGCATCGATTGCCGAGTGCACGTAGCGACCCGTGGGATGCAGCTTGAAGTAGTTCTTCGCGATGAGCCACTCCGTACCCATATCGGCGATCATCCGCTGCGGATCGAAGACATCCGACAACACGCGGCTGTATACGTTGCCTACGCCGTCGACCTCTCCGGTGAAGCCGCACTCGACCAATCGCACGGCGGTCAGGCCCATGAAACCGGAATGGCCCGTGAAGATGTTGCGTACGGTGGCACCGTCAAGGAGTGTCTGGCGGCTCGTCGCCATGCCCATCGTTGCCGAGACATTGAGCAACTCCGCCATCTGCGCGGCGTCGAATCCCTTGAGCTTCGCTGCGGCGAGTGCGGCACCGATGACGCCGTACGTTCCGTGCGGATGGATGGAGAGTTTCACGTTGGCCGCACGACTGATCCGCGCAGAGACCTCGTAGCCCAATGCAACGGCGAGCAGCAGGTCTGCGCCGGATGCGCCGATCTCCTGCGCAAGGGCAACCGCCGCCGGCACCACCTGGATACCCGGGTGCCCCTTGGCGAACAGATTGCCCTCGTCGAGTTCGAGCCACGTGCCTGCCGTGCCGTTGAGCAGCGCTGCATCGAGTGCACCGGCGCGGCGCCTGGTGCCGATGACCCAGGCAGCGCCCGACGCGGCACCTTCCATATGCTTGGCGGCATAGGTCTGCATTTCGGCTTGCTGCATTCCCGCCGCCACCACAGGCAGGCAATCCATGATGATCCAGCGCGCGCGATCCTTTGCCTGCGCGGTCAGATCGTCCAGTCGGGTATCGCACATAAACCGTGCGGTCGACTGCAGGTATTCGGGCACCGCACGCGAACTCATCGGTCATGCACTCCACATTGCGCCGGGAGAATCATTATAGGCGTGGGGGTGAAGCGGGGAGGACAGTTCGCGCATGGAGGACAGTTCGATGGGCACATGGCCTCCATTCAAGAGAAAACCATGCCAGCGCTTAGGGCAACGTGCTGCAGATCAGGAGGCCGCAAGCGCCTGACGCAGATGATCCAGCGATGTGTTGCCCCCCGAGCAGATGAGCGCAACCTTGCGTCCCCTCAGCGACTCTCGAATGCAGTTCGCGGCTGCGAGAGGCGTCGCACCCGCGCCTTCGGCCAATGTGTGGGCGCGCTCGATCATCCAGACCATCGCTTGTCGAATCTCGTCGTCCCTGACAAGCACGAAGTCGTGCAGATGCTCGCGGAGGATGGATTGAGTGAGTTCTGCTGCGCTGCCGGTCGCAACGCCTTCGGCAAACGTCGCATTCGGTGCGGTGACGAGCGCACGCTGCTTCCACGATCGGTAGCCGGCAGGCGAGGCTTCCGACTGGACCGCAATCACACGGATGTTCGGGTCGATGCCGTGCGCGGCGATGCAAGCGCCGGCTGCACCGCTCCCCATGCCGAGCGGGACGATGATCGTATCGATGGCGGGTTGTTCGAGTAGGACTTCGAGGGTGTGCGTTGCGACGCCTGCGATGAGTCGCGGTTCGTTTGCCGAGTGCACGTACCGGTAACCGTGTTGCCGCGCGAGTGCTTCGCAATGACTGACGGAGGTTTCGAATTTATCGCCATGAAAGATCACTTCCGCACCTAACCCGCGCATGGCCGCGACCTTGCCCGGGTTCGCCCCTTCGGGCACCACGACGCGCACTGCAGCGCCGAAGAGCCGCCCGGCATAGGCGATGGATAGTCCGTGATTGCCGGTCGATGCGCTGATCAAACCGCGCTTGCGCTCGTCGTCGCTCATCTGCGCGACGAGGTTGATGCCACCCCGCACCTTGAAGGCACCCACGGCATGGTGGTTCTCGTGCTTGACATGGACCTGCGTACCGATGAGTTCGTCGAGCGCGGGATAGCCGTGAAGCGGCGTGGGACGCAGATGCGGCGCGACGCGCCGGTGCGCTTCGAGGACGTCGAGAAACGTAGGCGGCGCGTGTGGATTCATCGCTTACTCCATCGAAACTCGGTGCCAGGCACGTGCCTGGCACCGAGTTTCGAATATTGGACTATATCTTGGGCCGTCGGCCGACCGGCCGCGCCGGTGGCTTCGAACCGCTCGCGTCGTCGATCGACCTGACGAAAGCGTCGTCACCCAACGGTCGATTGTAGTCGCCTGCCCAGCGAATGCGCGCCAGCAAGGCGCTCCCGAGATCGCATTCGCAAGCCCGTCTATAGCTGGTCTGTCGTGCTTCCGGGGTATCAGCCAAGGCGAGATAGGCCAGACTGGACGTCAGCAGCTCGTTCCTTATGCCGAACGCGTGGCTTCGGAAGCTGCTCCATCGGTAGTCGGCAGGGCTCGTGACCATCCCCGCACGTAGAGGATTGAGTTCAATGTAGCGCTGACAGGCAAACAGATATCGCTCCGACTGCACGAGCGACGATCGAAAGCGGCCATCCCAAAGCGTGCCTACTCGACCGTACTTTCGATTGACGTACCGAACGTAGCGGCTTCCCACCGATATCATTGCACACGGGAAATCGTCGTCAGCAGCTGGCGTCATCAGCAGATGCACGTGATTCGTCATCAACACGTAGGCGTGCAGCGCGATATTGGTGCGCCGCAGAACCTCTCCCAGCAAGGTGAGGTAGCAGACGTAATCCTCTTCGGCGAAGAAGCACGCGCCCCGGTTATGTCCGCGCTGAATCACATGAATCGGAACGCCGGGATATAGAATACGAAGTGGTCGTGGCATGGAGCCACTGTACGTTCTAGCGCGCGTCACGACACTCCGACGAACGCCATAGGCCGCGGACCAATTCGTGAAATTCGGTGCCAGGCACGTGCCTGGCACCGAATTTTGACTTTAGGTTGCGAGCAGCTCGGGGGGAGGCACTTCAAGCACGCCGTCGGCGATGAGCGGATCGATTTCGCTCGCAGGCATGCCGAGGATCTCACCGCACACGTATCGTGTATGTTCGCCGACGAAAGGCGTAGGCCACTTGCGCAGGGCATCGCTCTTGGAGAGCCGGAACTCGGAACGCTGCACCGGATGGCGGCCTATCTCGGCCTTGTCGTAGTAGACGCAGTGGCCGCGGTGGTTCAGCTGTTCGTCCTCGACGACCCCCTTGTTCGAATGCACGAGCCCGGCAGGCACGCCAGCACTCTGCAGCCTGTGCATGAGCGCTTCGGCTTCCCACTTCTGCGTGATCTTGACGATGTTCGCTTCGAGCTCGTCTTCGTGATGCTTGCGCTCGAGCAGCGTGCCGAACCTCGGCTCCCGCATCCATGCGGGATCGCCGAAGGCTTTGCGCAGCCGCAGCCACTGATCGTCGTTCATGCAGGTGATGGTCACCCAGCGGTCGTCGCCGACGCACGGAAATGCACCATGCGGCGACGCGGCATCGTGACGATTGCCCGTGCGAGCGCCTTCACGCCCGTTATTGGCATAATCGAGCACGATCGGCGCGATGAACTGCAAGGCCGATTCGAGCTGGGACATGTCGATGTGCTGACCTTGACCCGTACGCCGACGATGATCCAGCGCGGCAAGGACGGCCGCACATCCGAAACGCGGCGCGATGAAATCGGTATACGCGCCATAAGGATTGGTCGGATCGCCATCCGGCCAACCCGTGATGGCCGTCATGCCGCTCAGCGACGAGAGGACGGCGCCGAAACCCGGCAGTCTGGAGATCGGTCCGCCGCGACCGAGCATGGAGCTGCTGAACATCACGAGATCCGGCTTGATCTTGCGCAGCTCGTCGAAGCCCAGGCCCAGCCGCTCCATCGTTCCCGGCGTGAAGTTTTCGCTGACGACGTCCGCCCACGCCACCAAGCGCCTCACGATCTCGATGGCGCGCGGATCGCCAAGGTTCAGGCCGAGCGCATACTTGTTCGCACTGTAGTTCGCGTAATACCCGCTGCGCACCCCCATCCCCTGGCCCTTCGTGGGCGGGGACGTGGTGAGCGGATCCGGCCGCCGACGCGATTCACATCGAATGACTGTCGCACCGTATTCGGCGAAATAGCTGGTCGTCATCGGTCCGGCGACGACCCAGCAGAAATCCAGTACCTTGAGATTATCCAGAGGACGCATCGTCGTTTGCTCGCGTCAGATCACGCCGGCGCCGGTGAGCCCGGCGAGGTCGCTTTGGGTGAGTCCGAGTTCCTGCATGTAGATCTCCGCGTTGTGTTGACCAACGCGCGGCGGCATGCTGCCGCCGTTGAGCGGCGTTTCGCTTGCTCGCGCAAAGGGCCCGAGGAAAGTCAGCTCGCTGTCGAACTCGGGGGAATGCACGGTGCGGAAGAACTCCCGCGCTTCCAGTTGCACATTGCCGCGGATGTCTTCCATGGTGGATACGGGGAACAGCAGGATGCGCCTCTCGATGGCGGCATCCCACAATTGCTGCTTGGTCCGCTCGCGGATGAAGCGTGACACGGGCGGGACGATCCGGTCCATCGTCTGCCTGTTGATCGCGCCATAGCCCATCGTCTTGAAATCAAGGCTCAGCATGTATTCGTCGCGCACGCCCTCGTCCGCCATCCAGCGAACGAAGTTGTTGACGCTCTGTCCGGAAGACGAGCCGCCGGAAAACTGGAAGTTCACGAAGCCATCCTTGCAAGGCCACGTAATCCGCATAAAGGCATCGGCCCCGGTCTGTCGGTAGGATCCCTGACGCATGATGATGGCGCCTTCCACGACGTAGCCGGCCACCGAATTCGCGAGCGCGCGCGCAACGGCCTCCTGGCAAGAGACGTCGACATGCTGCCCTTCACCGGTGGACACGCGCTGAAAATGCGCAAGCATGGCGCCCGCCGCGCCGGCCGCCGCACCATGCATGTAGAAGTGCGGGAACCCCACGCGCAGCGGTGCGCGGTCAGGCTCGCCGGTAACAAACATGAAGCCGCCCATACCCATGCCCACCAGATCGGACGCGAGATAGTTCGCATAAGGTCCGGTTTGCCCGAACGGCGTGACCGAGACGACGATGAGGCCGGGATTGAGCTTCGCAAGCTCATCGTAGCCGAGACCGAGCGCCGTCAGCTCGCCTGGACGACCGGATTCAATCAGGAAGTGCGCGCCGGCCGCGAGCCGCTTCAAGATTGCCTTGCCGTCCTCCTTGGCGAGGTCGAGTGTGATGCTGCGCTTGTTCGCGGCATACGCCCACCAGAATAGACTGTGCTCGATATTCGGATCGTCACGATAGAAAGGCCCGATGCGACGTGCGGAACTACCGCCTGGCGGTTCGATCTGGATGACGTCGGCGCCGAGATCGGCGAGGATCCGGCTGCAGAGCAAGCCCCGCTCATCGGAGAGATCGAGGACTCGGTATGGACTCAGCATGCCAGTCCGGGGTATGGATTGAGCGCTCATCGGTGGTCGACTACCTTGCAAATGCACGACGGCCCGCGGCACCAAGCCTGCCGCGCGGCAGACGCAATAGTAACCTGCGCTGTGTTCGCCGCAGCGACTCGCTCGCAACTGTGCCTATAATCGTTCGACGTCTCCCGGAGTCCACGTCCATGCCCACGATCATTGCCTACGACGAGCTCGAACAAACACGCACCCCCCATGAAGTCAAAGGCGGCACGCGCTGGAACACCAACTTCATGCAGCCGCCGAAGGGTACACGTCTGCCGCAGGCGTTCCTGGTCGAGAACACGCCGCAACGCCACTTGCGCACCCACTTCCACGATGTGGATCAGTTCCAGATCATCACTCAGGGCGGCGGCACACTTGGAAAGCATGTGGTCAAGCCCTATGCCGTGCACTTCTCGCGAGCACTCACGCCGTATGGGCCGATCCAGGCCAACGACGAAGGGATCGCCTGGCTCACGTTGCGCGCGCGGCGCGATGCCGAAGGTGCGCAGTTCATTCCGGAGAAGCGCGAGAAACTGCAGCAGGCCGGGCCGCGCACACCGTGGCAGATCTCGGAGATCGCAGAATTCGTCGAACCGACGGGCGATTTTTCCCTCAACCCACTGCCGAACATCACGGACGAGCGTGGGCTCGCAGCGTACGCTTTGCGGATGAAGCCGAGCACGACATGCCGCCTTCCGGCGCCGACGACCACGGGCGGCCAATATCTGATCGTCGTCGCCGGCAGCCTGCAGCTCGACGGGAAGATTAAACGTTCGCTGACCATCGGCTTCATCCCACCGGAGGAGCCGGCGCTCGACGTGCACGCAGGCCCTGAAGGGCTCGATGCGATCGTCCTGAGCTTTCCTGAGCATGATGCGCCGATCAGCACCGCACAGGCGAAACCGGCCGCCGGATTCAAGACCTGGCAGTGCATGCTTTGTGCGTTCGTCTACCACGAAGCCCAGGGGCTGCCTGAAGAAGGCATCCCACCGGGCACCCGATGGGAAGACGTGCCCGATGACTTCATCTGCGGCGACTGCGGTGCAACGAAGACCGATTTCGAGATGATCGAAGTCTGAAGCTAAGCTGACCGCGCGGCGCAACTTCTGCTGCGCCGCACTTAGCCTTCTTCGGGACCAGCGCGTATGATGTAGATGCGTAACCGTCGCGCACATCCACATCCTGGACCATCCCGGAGGAGCCAGACCATGAGCGCCGTTCTCAAGCCTGCTGTCCAGCAACTCACGATCACCAAAGTCAAGCCGCACATCGGCGCCATCGTCACCGGCGTCGACCTCGCCCAGCCCATCGACGAAAGCACGCGCAAAGCGCTCTACGATGCCGTGGTGGAGAACGTCGTGCTCGTCATCCGCGGTCAAGCGCATCTCAACGATGCGCAGGTCCAGCGGGCGGGCGAAATGTTCGGCGAGCTGATGGAGGACCAGAACCGGATGTATCTCGTCGACGGTCACCCGCTCATCAGCGTGCTCGACAACTTCCACAAAGACAGCAAGGGTCAGCCCGCCAAGGTGGGTTCAAACGCCACCTGGCACACCGACCACACGAATCAGGAGTTCCCGCCGAAGTTCACGATGCTTTATGCCGTCGCGGTGCCCGACAAGGGCGGCGCCACGTCGGTTTGCAATTCGCGAGCTGCGTTCGAATCCCTGCCGAGCGACATGCAACAACGCCTCCTCGGCATGAAGACGGAAAACACGCTGCTCAGCAGCGCCCGCTTCAAGATTGCAAATCCTGACGTGCTGAAGGCTCAACTCGAATCCAGGAAGCCGCCGATGGTCCATCCGCTCGTGCGCACGCATCCGGAATCGGGCACCAAGGCCATCTGGTTCCATAAGAGCAAGACGGAAACGGTAACGGGTCTGAGCCCCGAAGAGACGCAGGAATTCCTGCAGCAGCTCACCGACACGATCACGAAGCCGGAGTTCTGCTACGCGCACGAATACCAGAAGGGCGACCTCCTGATCGTCGACGACCGCCAGTCGCTCCACAAGGCGGGCTTCGACTTCGATCACAGTCAGCAACGCCGGCTGTACCGCATGCTCGTACGCGGCGACCGACCTTTCTAGTCCACAATCCAAAATTCGGTGCCAGGCACGTGCCAGGCACCGAATTTCCGAATTTCGCTTAAATCACAGCCAGCCGGGCTGGCTGCTGCCCAGAATGGGTGAAGCTTTGTCCCAGTAGGGCTTCGTCTCGGACAGCTTCAGCACGGGACCGAGATGCTTCAGCGTCCCGTGACCTCCGGCTGACTCGATCGTGATCGCATCGATTTCCGCGGGGCTGAGCCCCATGTCGGGCGAAGGATAGCTCACATGCCCCTGCTTGTAGATGTACATCCCCGAACGACACAGCGATACGCGCACGTGATAGGAACCGCCTTCGCGAGCACGGCGGGCCAACGCCAACAACACACCGTAGGCGCCGTTGTAGCCCGTCGTGTAGTCGCACGCCGACGCCGGCAACAGCTTCGGCCGGGATGCATCACCGTTGTCGAGGCAGATGCCGGTGGTGCACTGTGCGATCTGCTCCCAGCCGCCTCGCCCGGACAGCGGCCCGCCCGCACCGTAGCAGCTGATCGACACATAGATGATACCGGGACGCTCCTTCGCAAGCTGCTCAGGCGTCAGCCCCAGCTTGTCCATGATGCCGGGACGATAGCCCTGGCTAAAGACATCCGCACTCGCGACGAGCTTCCTGATTGTCGCAAGGTCGTCGCCTTGGGTGAGATTCAAATAACAGCTGCGCTTGCCATGGCTCGTATCCTTCACGTGCTCCGGCACCTGCGGCAGATGCGGCGCCGTCACCATCAGCACGTCTGCGCCGTTCTCTGCGAGTGTGCGCGCCGCGATGGGGCCGGCGAGAATGCGCGTGAGGTCCAGCACGCGCACGCCCGAGAGCGGCCTGCCATCCTTCGGGAAAGGGATCGGATCGCTGTCGCCGATCTTCGTGATCTCGACTAGCGGCTTTCCGGTAAGCATCTTGCCGTGCGGATGCTCGAGCCATTCGGCATTCGACCGGATGACCGATCCGCAAGCGCGCGCTTCGGCGATGGCTTCTTCGAGATCGTTCGAATCCCACTTGGCAACCGCTTTCGCGACGGCATCCGCGTTCGACTCGCACTTGAGCACGCCGATCACGCGATCGTGCAGGTGCGGCAGATTGAAGTGCGGCAGGTACCAGCGCCCGTCCTTGCACTGCCAGGGTTGGGTCAGCGAACGCATGTGGATCATCGAAGGCGACTGGGGCACCTCTTCCCAACCGCCGCCCGACTTCGGCTGCTGCAGGTACTTCGAGCTGTTGCACGTGGCGGCTGCATGTCGGACGTCGATCGCAACCTTCTGCCGGCGCCCGGTTTTCATCTCGTGTATGTCCGTGACGGCCACGCCGATGCCGGCCAGAATGTTCGCCGTGGTCTCACCGATGCGGAACCGCGCCGAATAGACGGGGTCCGCACCGATGATTGCCACTTCGCCAGCCTCGGGCATCCCGCGACCGCGCACGTTCATGATCTCTTCGAATCCGGGCAGCATCGTCATCGCTCCTTGTAGAGGGTTCGTTCGGACTATTTTCAGTGGCCACTGCGGTGATGTCTATCGGGCAGCGCCGTATTGCTTCCGAGCCGCGACCGGATCCCGGCGATCCTGAAACCACCCCAAGTCGGCCACGAGCCGTTCGCGGCAGTTGACCAAAGCGCATCGTCGGGAACACAGTACCCCCCGCATCAACGCACACAGCCAACTAATACGAAGGAGGAGAAAGTGATGCAGATCACTTTAGGGGCGACTGCAGGTTGCCTGGTTTTCGGCGCCATTGCGAACGATGTGCAGGCGCAAAATTATCCATCTCGACCGCTTCGACTGATCGTCGCATCGGCACCTGGCGGCAGCCCCGACATCAATGCGCGAGAAATGGCTTCCGAGCTCGTGAAGTCGATGGGGCAGCAGGTGGTCGTCGAGAATCGTCCGGGCGCGAGCGGCATCGTCGGATACGAGTTACTGGCCAAGGCCACCGGCGACGGCTACACCTTCGGCATCACCACGAATCTGGTGAGCACCAATCCGAGCCTATACGCGAAACTGCCCTACGATTTCTTTCGCGACTTCGCGCCGATCATCTTCTATTTCAAGGGCGTGAACGTACTGACGGTAGGGCCGAATTCTCCTATCAAGTCGGTGAAGGCACTGATCGATCATGCGAAGGCGAACCCGGGCAAGCTCACGTTCGGCAGTTCGGGCGTGGGCGCGACGCCCCATCTCACCATGGAACTGTTCAAGAGCATGACCGGCACGTCCATGGTCCACGTTCCGTACAAGGGGACGCAGATGGCCGTCACGGACATCCTCGGCGGGCAAATCGACATCCTGTGCGACAACCTGGCTTCACTGATTCCGCTCGTCAAGGCGGGACGACTGCGGGCATTGGCCGTGACATCGCTCAAACGCTCGCCGGCTGTACCCGATCTGCCTACGCTCGATGAATCCGGCCTGCCCGGCTACGAACTGACCGGTTGGCTTGGTGTCGCCGCTCCGAAGTCGACACCGAAGGAAATCGTCACCAGGCTCAACGCGGAGATCAACAAAGCGCTCAAGTCGGACCTCGTCAGCAAAGGCATCGCGAATCGGGGCGGTACGCCCGCAGGGGGCACGCCGCCAGAATTCGCCGATCACGTCCAGCGCGAGATGGACAAGATGAGCAAGCTGCTGAAGAGCCTGGGCGTGAAGCCACAGTAGGGAAAAGCAAAGCGGAAATTCGAAGCGGTGCATCAGCCTCCGCCGACGACACGCATCAGCGTATCGATGCTGGCCTGTTTCTCGAGGTTGTGCAGGATCTCCAGCGACTCGTTCACTTTCGCGGTCGGCAGGGCACGGGAAGCACAGTCGCGAAACTTCATGTCCATGCCCTCCGGGCTGACGCCGATCACCGGGCCTTCGTAGGTGCGCGGCTCATTCTGCGCGAGCACCGTGCCGTCCTTCAACGTGATGCGGATCTCGTTGGAGGCTTCGACCCACGACGGCTTGCCTTCATAGCCGGGATTGCGCTTCATCCTGATCTTCGGCACGAGGGCGCGAATCTCCGGGCGCATCACTTGCGCATCGTCATCGAACTGCGCTAGACCGACCTTGCCGTCGACCAGTGCAGCCGCGATGGTGTACTGGATCGAGAACTTGCCTTCGAGCGCGCTGTGCGGATCGGAGTGGATGAGCGAGCGCGGCGGGTCGAAGTCGACCATGACGTCGACAGCCTCCACTTCGCGATGATCGATCTTCTTTTTCTGCGTGAGCTTGAAGAAGGCATCGAGCGGCGTATGTGTCGAACCGCAACACGGATACTTCTTGATGTTCACGCCGGGTTGCTCGAGAAAGAACGCCTTGCCGAGTTGTTTCAGCGGTTCGTTCACGTCTTCACCGCGCCCCCCTGAGAACGCATGCATGAAGCCGAAGCGCCCTTCGAGGCCCGTCGTCGCCGCCAGGTAGCCCCGCTTGACGAGCATCGCAGCGGTCACGCCGCCTCGCGACGAATTGCCCGCATGAAACGGCTTGGTCATGGTGCCGAAGTTTTCCCGCAGGCCGCAGGCGTTCGAGGCCGCAAGCGACAACGCCATCGCCGTCTGCACCTGATTCAAACCGAGCAGCTTTGCCGCAGCGGCCGCCGCCGAAAGCGTGCCGAGCGGCGCAGTCGGATGCCAGCCGAGATCATCCGCGTAGTCGACGCCCATGCCGGTACCGACCGCGCAGCCGACCTCGAACGCGACCATGTAGGCAAGCATCACGTCGCGTCCGGATGCACCGACTGCTTCGCCGACCGCGAGCGCCGGCGGCAGGCACACCACGCTCGGATGCCCCTTGAACGGACGGGTGATGTCGTCGTAGTCCAAAGCGTGGCCCATCGCACCGTTCACGAGTGCCGCCATCGGCGCCGAAGCCTTCATGCCCTGACCGATGAGCGTCGCCGCGTTGCCGGCGCCGTTGTCCTGCGCGAAGCCCACGAGCACCTTCGTCAGATCCTCCTTGGCGCCGGCAAGCGCGCACGCCACGCAGTCGATGATGCCGTGGCGCGCAGCGAATACGGCCTTGGGCGTGAAGTCCTCGAACTTCGCGCCGACGATGTACTTGGCGATCTCGGTCGTCAGTCCCATGAATGCCTCCTTTGGCGTGGAATCGTGTATGGTCGGGGGATACGGGTTTCCTTATATCGGAGGGGGAGAGTGCGTACAAGCCGAGGGCCTGCGTCCACATAGAGGACTACTGCGCCATGCACCACCGTGCGCAGCGATGCCGCTCGGATTCGCCCGAATCGCGTGGCAACAATCGTCGTCGATGGCTGTGCCGGGCCGCTCGCAGTTCGGGTCACGGCTCAAGGCTACCCCCGGGTCATCGAACCGCAACGCCACCAACACGCCATGCTTCAGCACGCCTTCGCCCGCCTCGGCAACATGCCGCAGTTCGCCGCCTTGCGCCATCGCGGCTTTCGCCTCCTCTGGTTCGCCACGCTGCTTTCGTCCACGGCCCGCTGGGCGGACATGGTCGTCATCGGCTGGCTCACACTGGAACTGACCAATTCCCCGCTTTGGGTGGGCATCGTCGCCGGCAGCAAGATGGCGGGCTACTTCGCCGCACCCTTCATGGGCGTGATCGCGGACCGCATGGACCGCCGCATGCTCATGATCGTGGCGGCCATCGTCAATCTCGGTGTATCCATCGTCATGCTGGCCCTCTTCGCGCTCGACTGGCTGGCACTGTGGCACGTAATCTCGCTCGCGTTCGTCAGCAGCCTCACGTGGTCGCTGGATCACCCGACCCGACAGGCACTGATGCCCGACCTCGTCGGCAAGAACGACCTCACCAACGCCATCGCGCTCAATGCGGTTGCCATCGAGATCACCGTGGTCATCGGGCCGGCGCTCGGCGGCCTGCTGATACCGGCCTTCGGCATGACTGGCGCGTATGCCTTGATCGCCGTGATCTATCTCATCGATCTCGCGGTGCTGTTCGCGCTGAAGCCGGTCAAGCGATCCGTACCCAAAGCACAGGAGTCTCCCGGACGCAGCATGATCGAGGGCCTCAAGTACGTGCGCAGCAACCGGACCGTACTCGTGCTGCTGGTGCTCGCCGGTCTGCTCAATCTCCTCGCTGCGCCCTATCGCTATGCCTTCCTGCCGGTCTTCGCCCGCGATGTACTCGCAGCCGGGCCCGCCGGCTACGGCATGCTCACAGCCGCAGCCGGGGTGGGCGCGCTGGTCGCAGGCATCTGGGTCGTCTCGCTCGGCAACATCGAGGGCAAGGGCCGCCTGCTGATCTGGAACTGCTTCGCGTGGTCCCTGTCGCTCGTATTCTTCGCGGCGTCGACGTGGTACTACGCGTCCGTCGTCCTTATCTTCCTCGCCGGTCTCGCGCAGGCGGTCTGCTGGACGTTCATCGCCACGCTCATTCTCGGCCACACGTCTCAGGCCATGCGAGGACGCGTGATGGGTATCCGTGCGGGCGTCGTCGTGAGCCTGCCCATCGGCAATTTCGTCGGCGGCGCCGTGGCCGAGCACGCGGGCGCCCCGTGGGCCCAGGGAATCTATGGCATCGCATCGCTCGTCATGATGATCGTCATCGTGGCCCTGGCGCCGGAGTTGAAGCGCCTAAAGTGACCTGTTGCACGATAACGGCGCCTGCTAAAGCCGCGTCGCCCCTAGCAAGTGCATCCTCGACATCACGACGCGAACCCAAAATCGAGCCGGACTTTGAATCCACGCATCATGTAGAGGGCGATGCCTCTCGTCATGTCCCGTGTCGGCACGTGTATTGCTCTCGACTCGCGGCATGAATGCTGACAGCGCTCGCCGGCTCCCCTTACACTGCGTCGGTATCGCACGCACCTGAGGAGAGTGCCCCGCATGAAGACCATCACCAAGTTTGCGCATCGCTACACCGAGACCGACGACTGCTGGATCCCCATGCCGGACGGCACGCGGCTCGCCGCCAAACTTTGGCTGCCGCAGATTGCGGACACGAAGCGCGTGCCGACGATCATCGAGGTGCTGCCCTATCGCAAACGCGACATCTACGCCCCGCGCGATGCCATGCATCACCGCTACTTCGCCGGCCACGGCTATGCATGCATGCGGATCGACATCCGCGGCTCGGGCGATTCCGACGGTCACCAGGGCGTGTTCGCCATGCAGCAGGAGCAGGACGACACGCTCGAAGTCCTGAAGTGGATCGCGGATCAGCCCTGGAGCGATGGCCAGGTCGGCATGTTCGGCATCTCGTGGGGCGGCTTCCAGGCGATCCAGACAGCGTACCGGCAACCAAAGGAACTGAAGGCGATCATTCCCTGTTCCTTCGCACCGGACCGCTACGTCTACAGTCAGGTGTTTCGCGGCGGCTCGGTGCTCCTGCGCTGCATCCGCTGGTCGACGCAGATGTTCGGCTACAAGTCGCGACCGCCGGATCCCACAACCGTCGGCGAGCGCTGGCGCGAGATGTGGATGGAGCGGCTGCAGAACAACGTGCCGCAGGTCATCTCCGCGCTTCAGCATCAGAACTACGGCCCTTACTGGCGCAGCCGTGCGATCGACTTCGATCGGATCAAGGTCCCCTTCTACGCCGTGAGCGGCTGGGCCGATGCTTCGTATGTCAGCGCCGTCGGTGAATCGCTCGCGAAGCTCGACGTGCCGCGCAAGGGATTGATCGGCGCCTGGGGACATCGATTTCCCCATATGGCGGTGCCGGGGCCGACGGTCGGATTCCTGCAGGAATCCCTGCGCTGGTTCGATCGCTGGATGCGCGGCAAGGATACGGGCGTCGAGCGCGATCCGATGCTGACTGCGTGGATGCCGCAGGCGGTCCCGGCGAAGTCCTACTACCCGAACTCGCCGGGGCGCTGGGTCGCCGAAGCGCAGTGGCCTTCGCCGAGAATCAAGCCTCGCCGCTTCGTGATGAACGTCGACGGCAAACTCGACGATCGTGCGGGCAAGCCGGGCACGATCGTCGCCAAGACGCCGCAGACCCTCGGCCTCGACTGCGGCGAACTCATGCCGTGGTTTCAGCACGGCGCGAGTCCGGAGATGCCCGGTGATCAACGCGCCGACGACGGCAAGTCCATCTGCTTCGAGACGCCAACGCTGACCAGGACGGTCGAAATTCTCGGCACCACGTTCGCCACGCTGGAACTGTCCGTCGATCGACCGTCGGCATTCGTCTGCGTGCGGGTGTGCGATGTCGCTCCCGACGGTGCGTCGACCCGGGTAACCTACGGCGTCTTCAATCTTACGCACGTGAACGGTCCCGAGAAGCCGATCAAGCTCGTGCCGGGCAAACGCTATACCGTTCGCGTGCCGCTCTCCGATGCGGCGTATTCGTTCGTCAAGGGTCATCGCATTCGCGTCGCTGTGTCGACAACTTACTGGCCGCTCATCTGGCCGTCGCCGGAACCTGTCACGCTGACGCTCCATGCCGGGAAGAGTTCGCTCGAGTTGCCGGTTCGCCCCCCGAGCCGCGCCGATGCCAAAATCAAATTCAAGCCCGCCGAAGCGGCAGCGCCGTTCCCGCGCACCGTGCTTGCCGCCGGCGGTCGCAATCGCGTGATCCGCACCGACATGGGCAAAGGCGAAACCGTCGTCGAGATCGACGATCAGAGCGGACGCAGCCGCTACGACGAGATCGATCTCGTCGCCGAAGCACGATCGACGGAGCGCTACCGCATCGTCGAGGACGATCCGCTGTCGTGTTCCGCCGAGGTTACGTGGCAGTGGTTCTTCGAGCGCGGCGACTGGCGCATCCGCACCGAGATGCGCACGAAGGTGGAGTGCGACAAGCGCAACTTCATCGTCACCGCGCGGCTCGCTGCATTCGAGGGCGATACCCAAATCTTCGAGCGCGATTTCGAAGAACGCATCCGGCGCAATGGCAACTGACCCGGTTGCCGCAGCACTTCCGGGCCGCGAGCCGCCCGGAAGTGCTGCGGCAACGGTTCGCGCGACGACATCGTTCGCGCTCATCGAGAATGGATACGACATGCAACGACTTCACACCGAGGTGCGGAAGCTCGCACGACGCTGCGCGTTGGCAGTAATTTGCGCCGCTTCTCTGGTCGGCACCGCTGCGGCCCAAGGCTACCCGAAGCGCCCGGTCACCATCGTCGTTCCGTTCCCGCCGGGCGCTGCCACCGATACCTTCGCGCGCGCGGCCGCGAGAAGCATGGCCTCGCAGCTGGGTCATAACTTCATCGCCGACAACCGCGCTGGCGCGTCGGGCCGCATCGGCACCGATCAGGTGGCTCGTGCTGCACCCGATGGTCATACGCTGCTGTGGGGCAGTTCCGGTCCGCTCGTGATCACGCCGGTCTGGGGCGAGAAGCCGCCTTACGATCCGCTACGAGACTTCGCACCGGTGAGTCTGTTCGCAAAGATTCCGTTCATCCTGGTGATCCATCCCTCGGTGCCGGCGAAGTCGCTGAAGGAACTCGTCAGCGTAATCCGCGCGAAGCCTGGCAAGCTCACGTATGCGTCGTCCGGCGTCGGCGGGACGTCGCACCTCGCTGGCGAACTCTTCAAGTCGCTCGCGAAGGTGGATCTTCTGCACGTCCCCTACAAGGGCACCGCTCTCTTCGCGACCGAACTCATCGCAGGGCAGGTCGACATGGCCTTCGCCGGCCCGACCACGACGCTGCCCCACATGCAGACGGGCCGAATGCGCGCCATCGCGATCACGAGTACGGAACGCGTCCCGCTGGTACCGCAGATCCCCACGATCGCGGAAGCCGGCGTACCCGGCTACGAGTTCACGCAGTGGTATGCGCTGCTCGCGCCGGCGAAGACGCCACGCGAAATCATCTCGACGCTCAACGCCGCGCTGTTGCGGTCGATGCAGGATGCGGATGTGAAAGCGCGCGTCGGCAGCGAAGGCGGCGTGTTCACGCCGCAGACGCCGGAACAGTTCAGTGCGTTCCTGAGTATGGAGTTGCAGAAGAACGCGAAGACGATACGGGATGCGGGGCTGAAGCGGGATTAGCCAGATCCGCATTGGCATTGCGAGGTATCCTCGAGTCGCGCATACGTCGATTTTCTTTACATCAGCCGCTCCTTACCTCGTGCCGACTTTTCTTTAAGCACATGAGTTGCATCATGTTTCAGGCATCAGGTCGTTTTCTGGCGTGAATTTTGCCTCAGGTTACGATGGCGGATTCGAAACCCACCCCCTGGTAGTGAATAGCTCCGGAGTCCATCATGCAAAGCAAAACCCTGGTCGCTGCCCTGATCGCCGGCCTGGCCATTTCAAGTGCCGCCCATTCCACGCGGCTCACTTTCGAGAACCTGCCTGGTGGCTCGGTGGGGTCGACGTTCAACACCACCTACGGTGACCGTGTCGTGGCAGCCGGCAACGGCGTCACGCTGGATGGCGGCGCCACGCCGAACATCGTGCTCGATTTCGTTCCACTTGCCGGCCAGACCAATTTCGAGGTCTACGCCAACGGATACTCGGGCCTGATCTCCGCGCTTGGCGATAACTCATTCAACGTGCCGGGCTACGTTGAGCTGACACCCGACGCCGGCTGGGACGTGGTGCTCGAACGCTTCGACCTAGGCGCCTGGTCCGCCGGCAACTATCCCAACAGTCAGGTTCGCGTGGTCGATGCACAGGGGAACGCGCTCTTCGACACCGGACTGTTCACCTTCCCCGGCAATACGGTGTTCAGCTATCCCGCCTCGCCGATTCGCTCCAGCGTCGCGCTGCGGGTGTACATCAGCGATTTCGGCGACCTGGGGCTCGACAACTTCCAGTTCAGTCAGGTGGCCACCGTTCCCGAACCGGGCACCTGGGCACTATGGATGGCCGGCATCGGACTGCTCGGTGCATTGGCACGTCGCCGCCGAGTTTGACGAGATCGAGCGAGGTTTGCTGGTCGGACATACCACGATTCCTTTCGGGAGATCGTGGTCATGTCGAGGCCGCTGCGACCTCGACCCTCCTGAATCTAGTGTCCCGAGTCATAAATTCGCTGAACAAAAGCGCCGAGAATCGACGCCATACTTTGTCGGAAATCCTCGCCAGGTGTCCAACCTGGCTGCGGTTTCCTTCGCGTCTGGCACCGATTTCGACACTTTTGTCGCTGATGCAGGGGCAGTACCTTACGGCAATGCGTCAACGAATCTCTGACTCAGGACACTAGGCTCTTATCGCCAATACGCCGTCCCCGTGGTATGAAGTCGCGAATCCGGCCCGCTGCAATCGCTTCGCCACCTCGGCAGGTACGTCGCGCCCCGTCGTGAGCTTGTTCGGCGTACCGGTGTAGTGGAACAGGCTGCCCTTCGGTTTGAGCACCCGGGCGAGTTGATCGTAGAAGGCCTGGGAGTAGAGCCCGCCCGCGATGCCGAAGCGAGGGGGGTCGTGCAGAACGGCGTCTACCGATCGATCGGGCAGCAGACGAATCGCCTCGGCAATGTCTGCGTGAGCCAGGGTGAGTCCGGCGCCCTGCGGGGGCGACCATGGATTGATGCTCCGTAGCCAGATCACATCCGGATTGATCTCGTAGGAAAGCACTTGTCTGGCATGGTGCGCCAAGCACCATGCGGCGAAATAGCCAAGCCCCCCGCACGTATCGAGTATCACCTTGCCACGGGGACGGACCAACTCGACCTTGTGCCGCGCATCGTCGTAGGGCGATACCTTGGCCGTCGGCAGCATCTTGATGCCGTCGATCTCGAACGTGGGAGGGCCGTACTTCGTCGGCACCAGCTTGACCAGCGACGCCGTGAAACGTGCCACCGGTTCGAACGCGCCATCGACCCAATGGTAGATCGTCCGTTCCTTGCAGGATTCTGGAAACGCGAAGAACTCACCTCGCCAATACCAGCCCGCGCTGTTCAAATCGACCATCGTCGTGGAGCGACCGAGGTCCAGCGAGCATTCGAGTTTCGAGTGCCCCGCACGCGCGGCAACGCGCAAAGCCTCGCACACCTCGGAAGTCAGCAACGGCCCCATCACACCCCTGCGCAACGTTATTGGTGGGCGGTATTCACCCGCTGGCATTGTCCCGCATTGACCGGACGCTGACGATGGGCAGCGGGCAGGCAGACCTGCTACGAGTCCCGGGACATGGTCTCGCGTCAGTGTCCTGACATCGACTAGCTCATCAACATCAATGCTAGCTCGGCACTTCGTGGCAACCCGTCAAGGTGCGCGGTTGCGCGGCCGCTCCCTGTCGGCGAATAGCCAGCGCGGCGCATACCAATTGCGGTCGCCGAGGACCGTCATCGATGCCGGCACCAGCACCAGCCGTACCAGCGTGGCATCGAGGAGCACCGCCACCGCCAGCCCGAAGCCGATCTGCTGGAACATCACCAGTTCGCCGGCTGCGAAGCCGGCGAACACCGCAACCATGATCAGCGCCGCGCCGGTGATGACGCCAGCGGTGCTGCCTATCCCCCGCACGACGGCCCCGATGTTGTCCCCGCTCGTGTCGTAATGCTCGCGCACGCGGCTCAACAGAAAAACGTGGTAGTCCATCGACAGCCCGTAAAGCACGGTGAACAGGAACAGCGGAATCCATGCTTCGATGATCGGCACCTGCTGCAGTCCTAGCCATGCGGCGCCAACACCCTGCTGGAACACCAGCACCAGTGCGCCGTAGGCGGCGCCGACCGACAGCAGGTTCAGTGCCGCCGCCTTCAGTGGCACGACGATCGATCGGAAGGCCCAGGCGAGAAGCACGAAACTCAGCCCGAGCACGAGCGCGATCACCAGCGGCGCCGACTGCCGGGTGAGACGGAAGAAGTCGAGGTAGCCGGCGCTCGTGCCGGTGACCAGGACTGCCGCCGGCACGCCGCTGAACGACTGCGGAATCAGTACCGCGCGCAACCGCGTGACAGCGTGAAGCGCGGGCTCGCCCTCGGCTTCGCCCGGCATCGGCACATTGAGCACACGCAGGCCGTGATCGGTGCTGCGCCGCTCGCTTGCCCGTTCGGCGAGAAAGCCGGCATCGGCCGACAGCGCGTCGCGCAGACGCCGCAACCCGGCGTCAACGGCCGTTGCGTCGGAGCTTTGCCGGGCATCGACGACGATCACCGCCTCGGCCACCAGGCCGATGCGGAAGTCCTTCTGCAGCCGGTCATAGGCCTGGCGCGTCTCAAGCTGCTGCGGCAGCGTCTCTATGCCGGCAAAGCCGATATGCATCTTCAGCGCCGGCGCTGCCAGCAGCACCAGCAGACTGACCGCTGCGACCAGCGCCAGCCAGGGCCGGCTCATCGCGGCGCGGGCGATAACGCTGGCAACGCCCGTGCTGCCGGTGTCACCACGGCCACCAACCCCGAGCGGCAGCCGCAGCGCGTCGACGCGATCGCCGAGCAGCCGCAGCAGCGCCGGCAGCAGCGTCAGCGACGCCAGGACCGCGACCAGCACGGCGGCGATCGCTCCAGCCGCGAGCCCGCGGAAGACGTTGGTCGGCACGACCAGCAATCCGACCAGCGCAACCACCACGGTCACCCCCGAGAACAGCACCGCGCGCCCGGCGCTGGCGCCGCTGCGCTCGACCGCGGTGGCGATCTCGGCGCCGGCGTGCCGCTCCTCGCGGTAGCGCACAAGCATGAACAAGGCGTAGTCGATCCCCGCCGCAAGTCCCATCATCAGCACCATGTTGACGACCAGGAAGTACACCGGCGTGAACTGCGCGGCGGCCACCGCCAGTGCGAGCGCGATCGCGATTGCGACCGCAGCCACCAACAACGGCAGCGCCGCGGCGACGACGCTACCGAACACCAGCAGCAACACCAAGAACGCCGCCGGCACGCCGATGCGCAGCTCGGCACGCAGATCCCCGTCGGCCAGCTCGCGATAGGCGAGTCCGACGCTGGCGGGACCGACCGGCGTCGCCGTCAGTGGACCGTGGGCCGAAGCCTCGCGCACCGCATCCCGCAGCACTCGTGCATTTCGACGAGGGTCGACCAGCACCAGCGGCACCAGCGTCGTGCGCCGGTCTGCGGAGACGAGCGTGGCGTCTCCATCGACAAAGTAGCTGCGCCCGCCGGCGACGACCTCGGGGCCCAGCGCCAGCAGACGCTTCGCAATCGCGTCGGCCGCCACAACGTAGGCGGGATCGTCGACCGTCAGCGCCGGCGCACGCAGCACCAACACCTCGTTGGGCCGATCGGGCACGCCTGCAGTCGTCAAGTGCGCCCGCAAGAGGGCGTTTGCGCGCACTGAATCGGAACCGTCGCTGCGCTCGATGTCGGTGCCAAACGCCGAACCGCCGCTGCGCGCGACGAGCATGGCGCACAACAGCGCCAGAAGCAGCCACGTCGCAAGGACCGCGCGCGGGCGACGGATGCCCAGGCGGACTGCGGCCCGCAGGCCACGATCGAGCGCATTGGCGCCGCTCATCAGCGAGGGCAGTTCGTCAAAGGGCTGCGCCCCCCGGCGACCGGACGGATAGGCGAGCCAGCACGGCATGGATGCGGGTCTTCGTGGTCGACAGCGACCCACGTCCAGCCGCCGTCGTATGCATTGGTGACGAAGGGCGGGGCTCAACGCGCGTTGCGCAATACGCGGTCTTCATGTTGGGTAAGGTCTCAGGTCACTTGGGGCATCACTGGATGGTACACGGCAGGCGGGTTCCGACCAGAGAACGACGCGGGCGAAGGAAACTGCGGTAATCTTGCAACGCGCAAGACGACCTGAAGCCTCCGGAGGCCCCATGACCACCCTCGCCACCCGCATCATGATCAACCGTCTGCACCCCCTTTTCGTCGCGGAAGTCACTGGCATCGATTGCTCGGTGCCGATGTCCGGGGAAGACTTCCGCACAATCTGGGAAGCGTTCAACGAGCACCAGGTTCTTGTATTTCGCGACCAGCATTTCGACGACGCGTCGCAGATCGCGTTCAGCAGCCGGTTCAACGAACTCGAGACGATGATCGCGCACCCGGGCAACGACTGGAACCCCGGCCACATCTCGGTCATGACGAATCTCGGCAAGGATGGCGATTTCCTTCCGCTCGATCATCCGGCGATGGTGCACCGCGCACGCAACGAAGCGTGGCACAGCGACAGCTCGTTCAAGCCCGTCGCAGCGCTTGCTTCCTTGCTGTCGGCTCGCATCGTTCCGCCGTTCGGCGGCAACACCGATTTCGCCAGTGCCCGCGCGGCGTACGACGCTTTGCCCGTCGAGCGCAGGATGGCGCTCGACGGCCTGGTTGCCCTGCACCGCATGACGCACCGGGACATGGACAACGACAAGGGCTACACGGAGGAAGACAAGAAGCGCCACGTCGTCACGCACCCGGTCATCCGCACGAACCCGGTCAACGGCCGCAAGGCGCTCTATGTCGGCTCGCACGCGCAGGAGGTCGTCGGCATGCCACCGGAAGAAGGGGCGAAACTGCTCGACGAGCTCACCGATTTCTGCACGCAGCCGCAGTTCGTGTACAGCCACGCCTGGCGGGACGGCGACGCGGTAATGTGGGATAACCGCTGCACATTGCACCGCGCGACGACATTCGACCGCACGAAGTACAAGCGCAAGCTGCACCGGACGACGATCGCTGGGAAGACGCCGGATACCGCGTTTGCGGTGATGCCGAGCGCATAGCCTCCGATACCCCAGGCGATCTGTCTATAGCGCTGGCGACCTTGCGCTCGTCTTCCGTGATCGCAGAAGCATACCAAGGCGGAGCACGTGCGCGCGCACCGAGTTCCACGCTGCAGACGGCACTCGGGGCGAAACCCAACGATTCGCAGCGACCGGTGTACTGCAGCTCGTAACCTGATGACGAAGACCCGACCATGTATGCACCTCAGACTCAAGCCGTGTTCGATGCGCTCACCTCGCGCAAGTCCGTGCGCCGCTTTCTCTCGACTGAGATCCCGCACGCAACGCTCGAGCAGCTGCTGACCGTCGCCGCTCGTTCGGCGTCGGGCACCAACTGCCAACCGTGGCTGGTGCACGTGGTAAGAGGCGCGACCAAGGCGAGGCTCAGCACCGAAATCCTGGCAGCCTTCGACGACCCCGCCGAGGTCGCCCTGCACAAGGGAGAGTTTCCCATCTATCCGAGTACATGGATCTCTCCCTACATCGATCGCAGGAGGGAGGTGGGTTGGGGCCTGTACGGCCTGCTTGGCATCGGCAAGGGCGATCGCGCGCGGACCCACGCCCAGCACGCACGAAATTTCATGTTCTTCGATGCGCCGGTGGGTCTTATCTTCACCATCCACCGCGCGATGGGCTACGCCGCATGGATCGACTACGGCATGTTCATGGGCAACCTCATGACTGCTGCGCGCGGCCTCGGCCTGCACACCTGCCCACAGTTTGCGTTTGCGCAGTTCCACCGCATCATCGCGCAAGTGCTCGAGCTGCCGCCGGAGCACCAAGTGTTGTGCGGCATGTCGCTCGGCTACGAGGACACTGCCGCCATCGAGAACACGCTGGTCACTACGCGCGCCCCGCTCAGCGAGTGGACGACCTTCCATAACTAGGGCGAACCGTGCAACGCGGCTGAGAAGCAACACCTGGTCAGGCCCTGTCCTCTCGCTATCCCTCGTCCACACCGGATTGACCCTGTGCAAAGGCAACGATACAGTGTTGGCCGAACAACACGTAGCATCGACATCTCGTTTGCCGATGCTACGAGCTGGCTCGCATCCGTGGCGTGTACCGAGTGCCCTGCGCTGGAAGTTCGTCGCATAAGTGCCGGTCGCTACGACTGGCCTAGTGAATAACAAGAACGTCGGAATCTGTGCCGGACGCGAAGGAAACCACAGCCAGACTGGAAACCGGACGAGGATTTCAGACTCAGAACAAGAGTTCGTCGTTGCACGATGACGTTCTGATCGGCTGCTCATCGCGATCACGCCGTACGCGCACATGGCAATGACGGAACACCCACAGCGTAGGCAGACACCCCGTGGTCGCCTACCTCGCGGGGACCAGAAAACTACCGAGGAGAAGCCATGATTCGCATACGCCCAACAGCCCCTTGCGCCTTGCTCTGCGCAGCAACCATCCTGATGGCGCCCACTGCATACGCGGCCGAGAGCTATCCATCGCGAACTGTGCGCGTCATCGTACCGAGCACGCCCGGCGGGAGCGTGGACACCCTCGGCCGCCTCGTCTCCCAAAAGCTTTCCGCCTCCATGGGACAGCAATTCGTGGTCGAAAACCGGTCCGGCTCCGGCGGCGTCGTCGGCACGGAAATCGTCGCCAAGGCCGCGCCCGACGGACATACGCTGCTGATGGCATATCACAGTCATGTGATCAATCCGGCGCTGTACAAGAAGCTGCCGTTCGACACGATCAAGGATTTCGCGCCGATCACGCAGGTTGCCGTACAGCCGCTGCTCTTCAACGTGCACCCTTCGCTGCCTGCGAACGGCCCGCGTGAGCTGATCAATCTAGCCAAGGCGCGTCCCGGCGAAATCCTCTACGGCTCGGCCGGTGCGGGCAGCGGTGGTCACCTCGCGACCGAGATGTTTGCGCAAATGGGTGGCGTACGGTTGACCCATGTTCCCTATAAGGGCGCCTCGCCCGCATTGATCGACGTGATCTCGGGCAATACCCAGCTCATGGTGGCGACGGTCATCGCTTCGATGGGGCATATCAAGAGCGGGCGATTGAAAGGTATCGGCGTCACAAGTGCAAAACGCGCTTCCGTGCTGCCCAAAGTACCCGCCATCGCCGAGGCAATCCCCGGATTCGAAGCGCTGGTGTCGTACTTTTTCCTCGCACCCGCCGGTACGCCCAACGAAATCATCCAGCAGTTGAGTGCCGAGTCGATCAAGGCACTCAGGGCGCCCGATACCGTCGAGCGCCTCGCCGCTGCCAGCGCCGAGCCGGTCGCCAACACGCCCGCAGAAACCGCGAAGGTCATCCAGTCCGAAATGGCGAAGTGGGGCAAGATCGTGCAGGTATCCGGCGCATCCGCGAACTAGCCAATGTCCAGCATCGACGCTACCCAGACGCTGCGCCAACTCGACGTTCGCGGTCATCGCTACGATTACTACAGCCTGACAGCAGCGCAAACCCTCGGCCTGGAGGGTATTGCGCAGCTGCCCTACACGCTCAAGGTCGTGCTCGAGAGCGTGCTCCGTCACAGCGCGCGCGGCACCGGCCAACCCGACGACGTCGAAGCGGTGAGGCAGTGGCTGGATCAGCGCAAATCAGAGCGCGAGATCGGCTTCAGGCCGGCCCGCGTGCTGATGGTCGATTCGTCCGGCGTGCCGCTGATGGGCGACATGGCCGCCATGCGGGACGCCATGGTGCGTCTGGGCGGCGATCCGCGACGCATCAACCCGGCCGTGCCGGTCGACTTCGTGATCGATCATTCGGTCATGGCCGACCACACCGGCACGCCCGATGCGCTCGAGCGCAACATGCAGCTCGAATTTCAGCGTAACCAGGAGCGGTACTCGTTTCTGCGCTGGGGGGCGAAGGCGTTCGACAACGTTCGCTTCATTCCTCCGGGGTCAGGCATCTGCCACCAGATCAATCTCGAGTACCTCGCACGAGTCGTGTGGACCGAGGAAGCGAACGGACGCACGATCGCCTATCCGGATTCCCTGCTCGGCATGGACAGCCACACACCCATGATCAACAGCCTGGGCATCGTCGGTTGGGGCGTCGGCGGTCTCGAAGGCGGCACGGCGGCGCTCGGCGAAGCGGTGTCGATGCTGATTCCGGAGGTGATCGGGGTACGCCTCACGGGTCGACCGCGTCCGGGCGTAACCACGACCGACGTGGTGCTCACGATCACCCAGATACTGCGCAGGCACGATCTCATCGGCACATTCGTCGAGTACTTCGGGCCGGGCGTCGACGTGCTCACGGCCCAGGAACGCTCCACCCTATCGAACATGACGCCGGAGTACGGCGCGACGATGGGCTTCTTCGCGATCGATGCCGAAACACTGCGCTACCTTCGACTCACGGGCAGATCCGAGCAGCAGATCGCCCTGGTCGAAGCCTATGCCAGAACCCAGGGTCTCTGGCGCGATGCGGCTACGGCCATACCGTCGTACACGCGCATCGTCGACATCGACTTGAGCACGGTGCAAGCCTCGCTGGCGGGACCGCGCCGACCGCACGAACGTGTGCCGCTGCCGACAGCGCCCGAGGCATTCCGAGCCGCGTACCCCGAGCGAGTCTCTGCGCACAAAGCGATCGTGAACGATGGCGACGTCATCATCGCGGCGATCACGAGCTGCACGAACACGTCGAACCCGGCCGTGATGATCGGCGCCGGCTTGCTCGCGAAGCGAGCCGTGGCACGCGGGTTGAAACCTCCGCCCACGGTCAAGACGTCACTGTCGCCGGGCTCGCGTGTGGTCAGCGACTATCTCGAGAAGAACGGACTGCTGGATCCGCTGGCAGCACTCGGCTTCACGATTGTCGGCTACGGCTGCATGACGTGCATGGGCAACTCCGGGAGCATTGCGGATGACATTGCAACCGCAGTCGATGCCAACGACACCGCCGCCGTTGCCGTACTTTCGGGCAATCGTAACTTCGAAGGACGCATTCATCCTCACGCGCGCGCGAACTTCCTCGCTTCGCCGCCGCTCGTCGTTGCGTATGCGCTCGCCGGCACGATACTGAAGGATTTGACCCGCGAGCCGCTCGGCACGGACAAGTCCGGCGCACCGGTGTACCTGCATGAACTCTGGCCTGATCCGGATGAGATCCGGCAAATCATCGCAAGCTCGTTGACGCCCGAACTCTTCACTACGAGGTATCGAAGCGTCGAGGACGGAACACCTGCGTGGCGCGCGATCGCATCGCCGGACGGAACGACGTTCCAATGGGATTCGAGCAGCACCTTCATCCTGCGGCCGCCATTTTTCGACGATATGGCGGCGACGCCTGCGCCGCCGAGCGACATCCGCGGTGCCCGAGTGCTCGCGATGTTCGGCGACATGCTGACGACCGATCACATTTCGCCCATCGGGGCAATCTCCCCGGGCACGCCGGCGGCGCAGTATCTGGAGTCTCTCGGCATCGCGAGAAAAGACTTCGTGAACTATGCTTCCCGCCGGCTCAACCACGAGGTGATGACCCGGGGTACGTTCGCGAACATCCGCATCCGCAACGAGATGACGCCGGATGTCGAAGGCAGCTGCACACGCTACATGCCAAGCGGCGAACGCATGACCATCTTCGATGCGGCCGAGCGCTACCGAACCGAAGATGTGCCGGTCATCGTGATTGGCGGTTCGGAGTACGGCGCGGGCTCGTCACGCGACTGGGCCGCCAAAGGCGCCCGTCTCCTGGGCGTGCGTGCCGTCATCGCGGAGTCGATTGAGCGCATCCACCGCTCGAATCTGGTGGGCATGGGCGTCTTGCCGCTACAGTTTCCGGCAGGCACGACGCGCAAGAGCCTAAGACTCGATGGCAGCGAAACCTTCGACATCGCGGGACTCGAAGTCGACCTCGCGCCGCGTTCGCAGCTCCAGTGCACGATCCGGCGCAGCAACGGCTCGAGCGAAACGATCACTGTGACCTGCAGGCTCGATACGCGCGAAGAGGTCGAGTACTACCGCCACGGCGGGCTGCTGCACTACGTGCTTCGGCAGCGGCTAGCGGCAAAACGGGTTTGATTGCCTACTTTATTTCGTGCCTGGTGCGACCAAGTCGGACGGGGTCGTGGCGATGTCGAGATCTGGCAGTTTCTCGACCATTGCGGTCAGAAAGCCAGAGTCCACTTTGCGGCAGATATCTGACAGTCAGCAGACCTTGGCGTTATAGCACCGTCCAACCCCGGTTTTCCGATCGCGCGGCTGGCGACTCGCAACCCACTGCTAACCATTGTTGGCGCCCTACTCAACGAACAGGGCTGGAATCGCGACGCAATCGAGCGTCAGCTCGCCCACGGCGAGCCCAACTCCGTGCGCACGGCGTACAACTTCGCTGAGGATCTTCCGAAGCGTCGACGAATGATGCAGGCGTGGGCTGATTACCTAGATCAGTTGCGGCAAGTCGGGAAGCGGCCGGCAGATGCTACCGATCAGTAGCTGCGTCTGCCGTCGGCTCGGCATCCCCACGGGAGATCTTGTCCATCGATCGACCGTAGCGATCGAACATAGGGGGTGCGGACCAAAACTTGGTCGAGGCCCGTCAGGCTATTGGTCATGAGTGGATCCGGTGGGCGGACACAGCGACTTCGCCACATCCGCCCCAGAACCTCCAACCTGGGCCAGCGGTGCGCGGCACATCTTTTGGCCGTCCCATTGCTGGCCACACCAGCAGCGGCCTTCGGCGTCGATGATGCAGGCGCCGCTGCCGCAGCAGCGGAGGTCTTCGCTCATTCTGAACTCCCTGTTCTGATTTGAAATGATTTCACGGCTATTTCACTAGTGGCCGCACGGTGGTGAAACCGCCGTCCACTGCAATGACTTGCCCAGTGAGGCGGGCCGCACCGTCTCCGAGCAGCCAAGCCATCACGTCCGCGACCTGGTCGGCCGTCTGAACGCCGCTCAGCGGATACTGGCGCGCGGCGCCCTCGCGCATAGCAGGCATCTTAAGCATGCCTGCGGTCATCGGCGTGTCGGTCATGCCCGGGGCGACAGCGTTGACACGCAGGCCTTGTGCGGCATAGGTGGCCGCGGCACTGCGCACCAGCGCTTCGACGCCGCCCTTGGCGGCGGCAATGGCCTCGTGGTTCGCCACGCCGATGCGCGCTACCACCGAACTCGCAAACACGGCGGCGCCGGGTTCGCCCTGCAGCGCCTCGATCCAGGCCTGCAGCATGAATACCGCGCCGTCGAGGTTGACGCGGATCACCTCGCGGTAGGTGTCCGCGCGGGTGCGGTGCAGCGGCGCGATCAGCGTGCTGCCCACACAATGCGCCAGTCGCGTCGGTGCGGCGCCGAGCGCCTCCTGGCAGGAGACGATGGCCAGTACAGCACCTTCGGGCGTGGTAGTGTCGGCAGCAATGCGCACGGAGGCTTCCACATCGGCCAGCCGGCCGGCATCGCGCCCCACCGCAGCGACGCGGTAGCCGTGTGCGTGCAACTGGCGCGCCAAGGCGCGACCAATGCCGCCGCTGGCACCGGTGATGAGGGCGATCGCAGTCATGGTGTGTGTTCCGAAGGTGTAGTGGGTGAGGTCAACGGGGTGCGTTATCTTGAGTTTTCGATCGGTCCAGACCGGGCGGGTCAAGACGGACTGCCCAACGCTGCAGCGTCGGCCGACAGCGCAGGAAGAGTTCGTAGGTGCACTCCATCATCCGGGTCGCGCCCGGCAAGCGACCGGCCAAAGCCAGCCAGCGCCAGCCCGGCAGCGCGGCCCAAAGCACCAGGAAGGCCTGCGCGCCGCTGAGCAGTTCGCCGTCGCAGCCACGCACGTGAAAGCGCGCCAGTAGTTGCGCGCGCGTGGTTCCGGGCGGCAGCGGCAACGCGGCGTCGCTGACATCGGCAAAACATACCGGCATGTCCGGCTGCAGACCGCGGTAAATCCCGATCTCGCGGCGGCATAACGGGCACGCACCGTCGTAAAGCACGGTCAGCGGCGGCGATTGCTTGACGGGTTCGTTCACAGGCTCAGTCACCATGCCGGCACCCCTTTAAGCGCAAGTCGGTCCGCTCCCGAGTCCAGGCTGCAGGTCCACCACTGATAGGATTCGCAGCGCCGATCGACCCACGGGAACAGCGCGGGCACCAAAGTCTCAAGCATGCTGCGCCACCCCGACCTCGCCGCGACGGATCGCCGCCGCGCGTTCGTTAATCGCGTGCTTATGCACTTCGCTCAGGCGCGCCACATTCTTCACTTGTAGCGCCATGCGCGGATTTTTGACCAGCTCCTGGTAGCGGCCGAACAGCGGCAGCCGTTCCTGGATGAAAGCCTGCAAGGACTCCAGCGACTGCTCGCGCGTCACAGGCCAGACAAAGCTGTCCAGCTGGCCGGGGTGATCTGCAAGACGGGTGTTGACTAGCGAGATCCCCTCGCGCGTAACGGCATCAGTTTCGAAGGCCACGCGCGGTGGCACCGTACCTGGTCCGGATACACCGAAGGCCTCGCGGTTGTCGGCATCGAAGTTCCACTGACCGCCGACCGGCTCACCGTCCTGCATCAGTACGTTATGCCGCTTGCGTTGCTCGCGATAGAAATATTCCATGAGCATCGATTTCCTGCCTCTAGCGTGCGCGGAGAACTCATGAGCGCTGCAGAAAAAATGGCGATCCTCGCGAATCTCCAGGGGCAGGTTGCTGGCCTCGGCCACAGCATTGATCGCTTCCAGCACGCGCAAGTCGCCCGGTGCGGTCATGACGAGACGGGTGGGCCGCAAGCGCCCAATGTCGTCCTGCAACTGCGCCCCCAGACTACCACCATTGACTGGAGCATCCAGGCGCGTGTAGTGCAGCTGGCGGCCGGCGCCTTGCAGGGCGAGCGCGAAATGGCGCATGGCCGCAAGAAACATCACCGTGCGTGGCTTGCTCGAGCAGACATGGGTCGCCTCCTCGGCCACTTCGGCCATCCACACTGCATCAATGGCTCCGTCGAAATCGTCAAATGCTCCTGCATCCAGGTCCAGCTGGTCGCCGAGCACGACGATAAGGGAGCGCAGCTCAGCCATGAGCACCCTTATTGCGACGGCAGACCGCGGAGCAGTACTTCACGTCAGCCCAATTGTTTGCCCAGCGACGTCGCCAGCTCATAACCAGTCCGCAAACCGCGCAGAGCTTGCTGGGTAACATGGCCTTGTTGCCGCGAAAGCTCGCGTTACGAGGCGTCATCGCGAACCCTCGCGGCCAGCGCGCATGTTTACCATTGCTTCGCCCAGGCGCTGCATCAACCTACGACGGGTACCTGCTTGCCGGCGAACAACGGGCCTTTGTCCGCTTCTACGACGAGCTTGCACCGGTTTGCTGGTGGCAGTCACCGCGTCAGAGGTGCTCAGCGTTACCGCAAACACGCTATTGGATACGTGCAGATTCAATTTCCACAGCCTCGAGGGGAGTCGTGCCGAAAAAAGGGCGCCAAAGCTGAATCCGCCCTCACGAGTTGTAAGCGACGCGCGGCGTGCGCTTTCTCGCGTCGCTGGGCTCCTTGATCTTGTTGAACTCGCGCGCTGTCAGCACGAAGGCAACAATGATCAGAGAAAAGCAAACGATCCCCGCGTAGAGAATGGTCGAGTCACTCACCGGTCTGTCCTTTCAGGGAGAGCAGTTTGAAATAGATGCCGAAAGCCAGTATCGATGGCACCCATGTTGCGGTGAAAAGTCCTTCTGCTTTCTGGCCGTTAAACCAGAGATACGCGGTGATCGCGAATGACAGCATCACTGAGAGCAGGATGCATGCGTCGGACATTTTGATCATGGTGTCTTTCCTTTCATATATCGGGGGTTGGAGCAAAAGCAGACAAGAACTAACATTCCCAATAGCCCCATGCTGCTGCAAAAAAAAACAGTATGGCCGCACCCGCATGCGATCTCACCGCCGATTCCCCAGGCAGGTGCAGAACCAAAGGAACTAACTCGAGCATTCCCAGAATCACCCAGCCTGCAAGTACCAACGCCACTGCGAAAGAGATTGCACCGATGGATCGGCGCAGTGTTCCCGAGCGCTTGGGCACCCTCTCCGATTGCGCTTTCAAGCTTTTTTCACGTAGGCCACGCACCAGCCGTCGGTGCTGAATTGCTCGCCGCCACGTACACCGCAAGGGTCCCAAAGTTCGGAGGACTTGCCCGCGTAGAGCGTGCCGTTGGCGCAGATGCTGCCTTTCACGCACTGCCCATACTTTTTTGCGTCGACCGCCCTCGCGTCGCCCTTGTACGTCAGTGAGACTGCATTGGCGTCCTTCTCATCGACGCGGGCAGGCTGCGCGGAGACAGTTCCTGCGGCCACAGTTGCGACGACGGCGGCGAGTATGAAAGCGAGCAGGGATTTCCTGGATTTGTTCATTGCGCTTTCCTGTTGAGTCAACGGGCGGAGTTTTCCCGCATGCTTCTGGTGGATGGGAGGAGAGCGCGCACCACAGTAAACGTCCCCTCCCGGCCGTACTTACTTCGGGGCGATCACCGTGTCGATCACATGGATGACGCCGTTGTCGGCGACGATGTCGGTCTTCGTGACCGTCGCACCGTCGACCATGACCTTGCCGCCCTCGGCCTTCACCGTGAACGAGCGACCCTCGACCGTCTTCACCGCGCCGGGCTTAACGTCCTTCGCGGTCACCTTCCCGGCGACGACGTGGTAAGTGAGGATCGCGGTGAGTTTGGCCTTGTCCTTCAGCAGCGCGTCCAGTTCCGCCTTCGGCAGCTTGGCAAACGCTGCGTCAGTCGGCGCGAACACGGTGAATGGGCCGGGCCCCTTCAGCGTGTCGACCAGGCCAGCCGCCTTGAGTGCAGCAGCGAGCGTGTTGAATTGCCCGGCCGAAACAGCCGTGTCTACGATGTCCTTTGCCCAGGCCTGCGAGGCGAACACGGCGGTGGCGGCGAAGGCGATGATCGATTTCTTCATGGCTTGTAAATCCTTGGTTGGTTTGATGGATCTCGCGATGCGTCCGGCGCGAAGTCGCCAGTGCACCGTTGCCACAACAGAGCCCGCTCTCCCGCAGGGTCCAACAAGCTCCCTGACGCTGCGGTGAACCGTTTCCTGCCGTGGTGTGCAGTTATGACTCGGTATGAAGCCCCTTTGTCTCAGAAATATCGCGCTAATAGCGTGTCAATATCGGGTCATTTGAAATACGATCGACGCTCGCGGGTCCATCCCAGCAACTCAAGGAAGAGAATCGTGCGCAAGGACACCATCCACGACATCGAGTACCGTAGCGGCGTCGCCGCCCGCCTCGCCGGCGTGCCGGTGCAAACGCTTCGTGTTTGGGAGCGGCGATATGCCGTGGTCGGACCGCGCACGAGCGCGGGTCGGCAGCGGCTCTATTCGACCGAGGACGTGCGACGGCTCGCACTCATCAAGCAACTCGTCGACGCGGGTCACCCCATCGGATCGCTCGCGCCACTCGACAATGACGCGCTGCGCGAGATCTTCGATTCGGCTGCGAGACCCGATGCAGAAGCGTTAAGCCCGGACATGACCGAACGGCACGCGCCGTTTCGGCTCGCGCTGATCGGATCCATGCTCGTCGCCGAGTCGCTCGCTCGGTCTCGGTCCTCGGTCGCGCTCGACGTGCTCGCATCGGGGGCGGACGCGGCGAGCGTGGCTCAGGTGCTTGGCGGGCGCGATACGGATGCGGTCGTGCTCAGTCTGTCGACGCTCACCGAGGCCGACCTCGATCGCGTCGAGCACGCGAAGTCCGCTTGTCGCGCCCGGGCGGCAATCGTCCTGTATAGGTACGCCCCAGCCCCGGTCGTTCGCCTTCTCCGCGCTGCGGGCCATGCGGTCGCACGCGCGACTTCCGACCCGGAGGATATCGATGCCCTGTGCCGACGCCTTATCGCGCCGCGGGCGGCGCATTTGAGTGCCGCGCCGCCAGAGACCTCGGGCGCACCCGTCCGGGACGCGCAACCCGCACCCGCGCCTCGCTTCGACGATGCGGCCCTCGCCCTACTCGCGCGTGGCTCGCCAGCGGTGCACTGCGAGTGTCCCCGTCATCTCGCCGAACTCGTTGCAAGCCTCGGCGCTTTCGAGCGCTATAGCGCGCAGTGCGCCAACCGCAGCCCGGAGGACGCCGCACACCATCGCTCGCTCGAGCGCGCCGCGGGACACGCCCGCGCAATCGTCGAACAAGCGCTGGAGCGTGTAGCGATCGCTGAGGGCATGCACATACCGACACGGGAGGCGAAGTGAGCAGAGCGCTCGTGCAACTCGCAGGCGCGCCTGCGCCAGCCCTCGCGTTCGGGCTCGCTGGACTCGTTCCGTTCGTCGGACTGGCGGCGCTCGCGGGGCTGCAGCGTGAGATCTGGTACGCCTACTGGCTCGCGACGCTCTCGCACTACGGCGCGGTCATCCTTGCGTTTGTGGGTGCGCTCCACTGGGGCGCCGCACTCGTCGCGGATGCGCCGGGGCGGCATGCCTGGCTGCGCTACGGCTGGAGCGTCGCGCCCGCGCTCGCGGCCTTCGCCTCGCTGCAGTTTCCGGTGTGGACTGCACTTCGCCTCCAGGCCGCGATGCTCGTCGCCTGCTTCGTCGTCGATCGGGCCTTCGCGCACGCCGGCGGTGCTCCTGGATGGTTCGTGCCGCTGCGGGCCTTGCTCACGATCGTCGCGGCGGCGAGCCTTCTGCTCGCCAGCGCGATCTGAGGCATACGCCGATGGACCGTCTCGATCACATTGCGGTCCAGGTTCAGGACGTGCCGCACGCGCTCGAGTGGTACCGGAGCCGATTTGACGTCGAGGTCGTCTATGCCGACGAAACCTGGGCGATGCTACGCTTCGGCAACGTCGACCTCGCGCTCGTCGTCTCCGACCAGCACCCGCCTCATATTGCCGTCCAGCGCGAAGACGCGGAACATTGGGGCGCACTCACGCCGCACCGCGACGGCACAGCATCGGTCTACGTGCGCGATCCCTCCGGAAACGTGCTCGAAGGGATGAAGAGGGGGCGCCAGCGTTCGCCTATGACCGAGCCCGCTACCGCCCTGTCGTCGTTCGAGGTGCGCCACCGCGACGGTGTGCTGACACTGGTCGACGCGAACACGACCATCGGCTATTGCCGCTACGACACCGTCGAACGGGCGATCGAGTACCTGTTCGTGCACCCGGCACATCGCAGGCGCGGCCATGCGCTACGGATGCTCGAGATGGTCCTGGCGCGCACGGGTGGGCCGCTCTCCTTCGACTCGCTGCTCAGTCCGATGGGCGCAGCGCTCGTGCGGGCATGGCGCACGCCGTCTCCACGCAATCAGGCGCCCCCACTCAGCAAATCGACCGGCGATGTCTCGCGCGACTCGTCGATCAGCTGGGGCGATACATGTCAAATTGCCCCTAGTGGGCCGCTCAATCCCAACGGCTGGTTTTGGCCGATTCTGTTGAAAAACTCGCTGATGATGCGTTCGTGCTGCCCACTTGCTGCGGGCCCACCGTCGGATGCGACCCGCTGGGAGCTCGCTT